>OBJC01000102.1_pt1 | contig 16200 bp, 12 predicted proteins | sample 1481521 | NCBI WGS metagenome assembly OBJC01 (sample SAMEA2341961, study PRJEB22496) | metagenome | biome: marine; feature: hydrothermal vent; material: water | place: Pacific Ocean | collected 2011/2012 | reverse complement strand
CTTCCGATCTCGGGGATGGTGGCTTCGGCCATGACTATTCTCCGATTGTGGGGACAAGACGGAGGCTAATCTGGGGGGGGATGCATTGCCATCTTGGTGCCAATCCAAGAGAGAATTAAAGGCCTTGAAGGCCGTTTTTTGTTTTTTCTTCCACGAAATCTTGGATCAGAGCCGCTTGGTTCTCGTTCCGGTCCTTGATTTCAGATTCCAAATCGGCGACATCTTTGTGCAGTTTTTGTAGACGCCCCAATCTGTGAGTTTGCCGGGTCTCGAAAATTTCAGTCGCGGCGGTGATCAGCTCGTTGCGAAGCTCCGGTTTGTGAGCCTCGTCTGCGTTTTGATAGCGTTTAAGGGTCTGATTAAAACGGTCTCTCAACGCCTGCGCCTTCTTTCTGTCGTCAGGGCTGCTCTGTGGCCCTTGGTGCTTGAGGTGTCGCTGTTTCCGGCGGATGGTTTTGCGGAAGGCGACCGGGTTTTCCTTGCGAAGGCGTTCGAGCTTCTGGCACCGCTCTGGGTGGCGTTTTTGGGTGCGCTCCATGAGGGTTTTAGTGTCTTTTTCGCTGGCTTTTGGATCATGGGCATTGGCCGAAAATGGCAGAGCGAAAAGGCATATCGATAGGATGAAAGTGTTGATGGTCATGGATTCTCCGGTTTGGGCAAGGTCTAAGCCCCAAGCATGAGGGGTTTATTTCCCAAATTATCAGTTTTCCGATTTTTTATCGATGTAGCCGAGACTCTCAAGGTCGCCGGCAACCTCAGAATCAAAGCCTTGAATCGCTCCATCAAGCTCAGAGGGGATGGGTGCCCATCCGGTGGTCATGCGGAAGCTTCGCCCCGCCAAGCGGGTCTTGAATAAGGTCACCGCACTCCCGGCTTTGTGTTCGGGTGGTTCACTCAAGTCGATTTTATGGGTTTCGGTGCGGCTGCCCACCTTCAGCTCAAGTTCGAAGCTGTGTGGGAGCGGTGTGGGGGGGACGACAAAAACCTCAACCATTCCCCGTTGTTTCGGCCACCGTGCGATGGTTTGTGTGGGGTCGATGTCCACCTTGGCCTTGCCGCGCATGGTGGGGTCGTCACCTACCCAGGCGGTGGCGATCGGGGTGTTGAGTTTTACCCTCACCGCGGCACCTTGTTTGGCGGTGTTCAACACCAAGCGCCATACCGGAACATAAGGCCGGTCCAAAGCACGGCCTAATGCCAGTCTGGCGGCCATGAGTTCGTCGCTGTGCTTCGCGCTCCGGTCTTGGGTTTCGCCGGGGTCCACGGCGAGATCGTAGAGGGCTTCGTTACCCTTATCGGCCATGTATTTTTTGCCGTTTTCTAGGCTTCCCCAGCGCCGAAGACCATACAGGGGCCGACCAAAGGCCTGGGGTCTGTCTTCAAAGCGTTGGGTGGCTGATCCGTTGGCTAGATTGCGCAAATCAAAGCCCACCATGCCTGCAGTGTCGATCCCTGCCATGGCTGCCAAAGTCGGTGCCACATCGAGCAGGCTGGTGGGGGCGTCAAAGCGCCCAGGGCTAACCCCAGGGCCTTTGAGGATCATTGGAATCCGGAGCAACTCATCGTATAGGGAGTGGCCGTGTTCAAAGCTGCCATGCTCCCAAAATTCCTCGCCATGATCAGAGACAATCATCACGATGGCATCGTCTTTGAGTCCGCCGATAAAGGCGTGGATTTGGTCGTCGAGATAGCGCAGATTGTTGTCGTAGCGCCCGCGAAAATAGGCTTTGGCCTTAGCCCCTTCCCGCCGCGCCACCCGCGTGACTTCTTTGCGTAAAAAATAGCCTGTTCGGTCGATGGCTTCGGGGGTGTCCTCTACAAAAAGGCTGCGGTATTGAACAGGCTCTGTGTATGGCAGGTGCATGTCCATCAGGTGTAGCAATAGAAAGCTCGGCTGGTTTTGGTGCGCCTCCAAAAAGGCCTGACCCCTGTGGATTTGGGTGGATCCTTGGGGCCAGTTGATGCATCGGTGGGTGCCCCAGCCCTCGGCCATCTCAAAATTAGATGAGAGGTAAACATTGCCGGCGACCATGCCGGTGGCCCAGCCTGTGGAGGCCAGGCGGCTTTGCAATCGCTCAATTTTATCCCAACGTTCTGGGTGGGTGCCGGTGATCATGGTCCTGGCAGAGGGCAAAGTCCAGGGTGCGACTGACCGGGCCTGTGTGAACACCGCGCTATTTTGGGCCCAGTCATCCAATTTGGGGCTGGTGTCGCGGTGGTAGCCGTACATTCCGAGGCTGTCTGCCCGCAAGGTGTCGATAAAGATCAACACCATCTGTGGTGCTTGGTCATCGGCGATAAACACGGTGGGCTCGGCGATAAAAACATAGTCCAAAAGCGTATTGTTCTTGGGCCGTGTCTTGATGCTGAGGGTCGCTGGGGTGTCTGCAAAGCCAGAGAGGTCGATGGTGTGAGTTTGAATATGTTGATCGACGGCAAGTGTAGAAACGGTGGTGGTCTCTCCCTTGGCGTGTACGATGATGTCGATCAATGCCCCATCGGAACGCTCGGCGCCCATGGCAGCCTCTGGCGGGATGACCGATGCGTCGAAACGAAGCATGGTCCCCTGCTGAATCTGAATGGCGAACTGAATCTCAGATGGTGCTGGCAGGAGTAGACCGTGGCGGCTGGTGTCTCCGACTTGCACGGACCGAAAAACAAAATCTGCGACAGACTGGTCGGTCATGCTCTGGTTTAGGCTCCGCTCGCGCTCGGTGGCACGGCTGTACTCCATGATGTATTCACCATCAGTCGGGGGGCCATCGCCGAGGGCGCGTCGGATTTGGATGCTGTCAGCAGAGAAGGCCCAGGTGTGTTTTTGCCTGGCGGCCGAAAGTCCTGATTCCGCTTTGACGGGATGTTTTTTGTCCTTATTGCCGATGCGGGACAAGCGCATGCCAGCCGGTGGGCGGTTAAAAAACAGGGTGCGGGTTCTGACCGGGAGGAGTCCCTCCCAGGTGCGAACACCATCGATGGTGTGGACGATATGCCAGGGGCCGGCCACCTGGATGTCTTCGTCAATATTTGGTCTCGAGCGCTCGGCGATGGTCATGGCCACAACCCGTTCAGGGTGGCGGTCCAAAAGGAGCGGGCTCGTGGAAGCAGCGATGGCCGCCCCAGCTAATGCTGAGGCGGCCATCACCGATATAAAGATGCGAAGCACCTGTGTTTTAACTTAGTCGCGTCGACGGTAAAGGAGGCCGAACAAGCCCAAGAGCAAGCCTGCGATGCCACCAGAGGCCGGTGCTGTGGAGCAGCCGCTGACTGGGTTGACGTCGATCAAGAGCTCTTCTGCATTGTAGAGATCGCCAGGGGCGCCCACGTTCAAGACCACACGATATTGTCCGTTTTCTGGGAAGTCGATTTTTGGTGACCATGCGGAGATGCTCTGGAATGGTGTGTCATCACCGACTTTGAAGACGTCCCAGCGGATGTGCTCGATGCAGCCATAAACCGATGTGTCGACTTGGTTGATCATTTGGTACAGGGTGCCTTCGACGGGTGCGTAGGTGAACAAGCCGTCAAAGTCATCTGCGGGTTCTGGTGTTTTACACACGGTGACAAATGCCCGTTCGCGTTGGGTGAAGCTCCACTCGCCACATTCCTCTTCTGTACCGGTCACGCTCATCGACACGGTGAACTGACCCGCCTCGTTGTAGGTATGGCACACGGAAGTTCCCGTGTTTTCCTCGGTCTCGTCGTCACCAAAGCTCCAGCTGATGCCGAGGTTGCTATTGGATTCACTCATCTCGACGTCAAAGCAGACCTCGAGTGGGATGCCACCACTTCGCTTGGAGTCTGAGGAGAAGGCCGCATAAGGGCCGTACAAGGCAGTGATGCCTTCGATATCATCAGACTTCAACTCTGATTGGAGCAATGAACAGTTGCTGCCAGACCAGTACATGGTTGCGTAGCGCAGGTTGAGGTCGGTGCAGACTTCGCCTTCTTCGCAGGAGTGGCCCATGCCCAACAAGTGGCCAATCTCGTGGGTTGCGACACCTTCGAGAGAGTGTCCACCGCTGCATTGTCCGGTCCGAATCTGGTCGTCGGAGAACCATGCAATCTCATCGTTGAAGATAATGTCGGAGTCGATGGCGTAGGTGTAGGTGTCACCGGTGAGGGTGAAAGCCACGTTGCCAGATGGCAAGGTTAAGGTCGCACCCAAAATACCGGTGCCCAACTGCTCTGCAGGGTCGTCAAAGTAAAAGGTGTTGACCGAGTCGTTGGTGTAGCCTGAGTTGTGGCCAGCCCGGACACCCATATACTCTGTGGTGATTTGGGCGCATGGCGCTTCGTTTGACCAGTGATCCCATGATCGCTGCAAAACTTGAATTTCTGTGGTGTCGGGGTCGGACCAGCTGTCTTCATAAGAGTCAGACATCCACCATTCAAAGGGGAAGTCACCCTCGCGGTCCCAGACCAATTTAGTGTGGCGCCAAGCGTGTGCAGGGTTGGCCATCAATGCCGGAAAAATGAGTGCTGAGAGCATCATCATCGTGCCACCTCAGAGTTGATGTGTTGAAGGCGGTTCATGTTGGCACCTGGAATTGGCGCGCCATCCCAGCCTTGCTTCACGCGCGCCTCAATGGTCGCGATGAGTTCGGCCAAAGGCAAACGGTCACCGGCTTTTGGCAGCGGGATAAACCGATGGTCATAAGCTTGGCGGGAGGCGGGTACGAAGCGTTGAGCGATCAACTCTTGGCTATAAGGGTCGAGCCGTGCGGTGTATTTTCCTTGGCTGAAGCCAACGGTGGTGAGGCGGCCATTGCCGAGTGTCTCCAGGAAAAACAAACCATCTTCACCGACGCTAAACCGAGCAGCACCGGGGATTTCGCTGATGTTTCCACCGAATTGTCCGCCCATTTGATCGACGATGTATGCGGTGGTTTTTGGGTCGCCCTTATAAGTGTGACTCACTTCAATTTGTACCCGCGTCCAAACGCGTCCATCGGCATCTTCTTCGGTCCAAACTTCAGTCACCACGCCTCGGATGACTGTGCTGGATGCGTCGACCAACTGGTGTGTGGTCAATGAGACCAACGATGTGGCTTGAGCCGGCAGGGCGGCGATGGTGATGCAACCGCCCAAAATGGCGGCGGCGAAAAACTTCTTCATGGAGGGCTCCAACTATATGGTGTGTGCTGTGCAGCAATTAGCTGCATACGCAGCGACCTAGGTTGCGCGTAACACCAAGGTGGATGCCACGCAGGAACTGTGTGTGATGATCTTCTTTCCTGGTGCAGAGAATGAAAGGAATATTGGTCGGTTTCACGCAGAGGCTGCGGACTCATCTCCATCGTGGTACGTGGCTCTCACTTCGTTAACGTGCGGGTGGCCCCGTTAACCCCTGAGGGGTTTTCTTGACTGTCAGCACGCAAACGCCATATGCCTCGTATGCTCTCATTTTGCTCAGACTCGTCCTTTTCTGGACGGTAAAAAAGGAAGGGCCCATGCCCCGACTCATCAAACTGCTGCAGTTGCTCACGACCATCGCGCTCATCGTGCCAGGTCTCGCCATCGCTTCCGTTACCTCCGGTACGGTCAAAGGCGTCACCGTCGATGAGGGTGGCTTGCCCATCCCGGCTGTGCTCATCACATTGACATCCGACAACTTGATGGGGCAACGGCAAGGAAAAACAGACGCCAATGGCCGTTTTTACTTGGCTGAGCTTCCCCCGGGTATTTACACCTTGGTGGCAGACAAAGCAGGCTTCGTCAAGAAGTCGTACCCCAAGCTCAACGTCAATATCGGCCGCAACACCATCCTCACCATCGAGTTGCCTTTGCAAAGCGGTGGCGAAGAAATGATAATTGAAGAGACCCGTCCAACCATCGATACTGAGTCAGCCACCCGTGGCTCTGTGTTGACCAAAGAGTTTCTCGATCGCATTCCGGCCGGTCGCTCGTACCAGCAAGCCGTTCAGATGGCCGCTGGTGTCACCGGTGGCTCCAACGCCAATATCGGCGGCGCGAGCTCTCGCGAGAACACCTATATGCTTGATGGGGTCAACATCACCGATCCGGTCACCGGTACCTTTTCGCTCAACTTCAACTACGACGCGATCGAGCAGATTGAAGTCATGACGAGCGCTTTTGATCCAGAGTTCGGATTCAACTTGGGCGGTAGCATCAACGTGGTGACCCGTTCAGGTGGAAACACCCTCGAGGTCAACATTGGTACCTACTACACCAATGGCAACTGGGCACCCAAGCAAGACGCCCGCTACGCTGCTGACGGGGCACAGTTGGCCCCCACAGACTTCGACACCACCAGCGAGACTGTACGGGCCGGCGCCACAGTGTCGGGTCCGATTATTCGCGACAAGGTGTGGTACATCGCGTCTTACCAGTACTCGCGCTCCTTGCAGGCGAATGTCGGCATCGACCTTCCACGGGACTTCGATGGCCACTATGTGTTCACCAAACTGACCGCGCAGCCAAGCTCAGAGCACCGCATTACCTTGATTGGGCAGACCGACCCATCGACCATCGACAACTTGGACCAGTCCAAGCGCTTTGTGAAGCCTGAGGCTCAATATCGTCAGGCTCAGGGTGGGTTTTTGGGTTCTTTGCAGTGGGATTGGTTCATCTCTCCAGAGATGTTCCTTGAGACCAAAACCTTGGTTCAGAAGTCCTACATCGAGCAGTACGCAGTCCCGTGTACCCACGACCAAGACTTGGGGTATCACCCTTGCGACCCCACCGAGGCCAACAACAACATTGACTTCACCACCCCAGCACGGGTGGGCCTATACAACGCCTTCGACCAAGATAACGCGGGCTTCTTTTACTTCGACGACCGCTGGCGTATGTCTGTGGACAGTAAGTTTTCGATGCTGCAGTTGGAGCTTGGCGGTACCCACGACCTTAAAACCGGCGTGACCTACAGCCACACCTTGTGGGAGACCCAAACGGGTACCTCTGGCAATGTTTATTTCTACGACCTGAACGCCCTCAGCTACGACCCCGACACGCTTCAGAACTACTACTGGATCGAGACCACCGGGCCGTACAGCTTTTCGGCCACTGCCGATCACCTGGGTTTCTTTCTTCAAGATGTCTACAAGCCCATCGACAATCTGACGTTCCGCTTCGGCTCTCGCTACGACAAGTCGGTGCTTCGCAACGATGTGGGCGAAAAGATTATCGATGTCGGTCTCTGGGGCCCCCGCTTCAGCGTCATTTGGGATCCATGGTCCAACGGCAAGACAAAGGTTGTGGGTAGTGCGGGCCGCTTCAACGCCACAGGGCGTCTTGAGGTCGCCAGCTTTATGTCCAAGTCTGGCTCAGGGATGAAGCTCAACTTGGGTGAGTATTTCGGTGAGTTTGAGTCTCCAGCTTCCAACAACTACTATTACATCCCGAATGAAAGCAACCGGACGATGGCCAAAAACGTCACTGCACCGTACTCCGATGAGTTCAGTGTGGGTGGTGAGCGCGAGCTCATTCAAGATGTGGCGATGCAGCTTTACTTCACCGGTAAGTTCACTCGGAATCTATGGACCGCAGACGACCTCAACCTGATTTGGGATGAAGACGGCTACAACGTCTTGGGTTCTCGGGACGGCAGCTTCGAGAGTCGCCTTCGCTTGCGGAGTCCAAACATCGGACAGCGGAACTATTTCCGTACCGACGTCGGTTTGCAACGAAATATGGCTGACCGTTGGGCACTGCAGGCCAACTATTCTCTGACCTATTCTCGAGGCACTGTGATGAGCTCACCCTCATCGGTGTTGGCGGTGTCGCCACAGGTCAAACACTTCATCGACTCCAACCTATTCACCGATGTTCGGCACGATGTTTCTGCCGGCTTCTCTTGGGATATTCCGGATGACCCTTGGACGACGCGACTCGGTGGTGTGGTCTTTTACGAGAGTGGAAACCCCAAGAGTCGCTACTACAGTGGTGGTTACTTCAACGGTTCGTCGATGCTTAAGCAAACAGCTGGAACCTATGCCCGCGAAGAAGACTGGTGGAGTGTGAACTTCAAGGTCGACCAAGCAGTACCCGTCCGCAAGGGCAAGCTGTGGGCCGTGGCCGAAATCTACAACCTCTTCAACAATCGTCAGGGTGACTACGCCTCTATTTCCGGTGATAACCGGTGGATAATCCAGGGACGCCAGAGCCCAGTCGAGCTTATGCTCGGCGCACGGTACGAGTTCTAAAATGACAAAATACCTTACTTTACTCAGTTTTTTTGGTCTTAGCTTTGGCGGTTGTGCTGCCTTTGATGAGGGCATTCTAGAGCGCGACATCACAGGGGTGGTTCGCATTCCGTTAGAGGCCTTGGAGTCGCTCAAGTTGATCGATTCCGACGGCACGCCCATCATGGAGGATGGTTTCACCCTCGATGAAGAGGGCAACCCGGTCTTGAATATCACCGGTCAAATGGGCTTGTTAGGCCCGGTTTATCTGGGTGGATTCCCTTCGGTTGTGGACGGCGATTACGCATACCCCCACCCCGAGATGGGCCCTATCCTCGACTCTGATCGTCCTGGAGATACCTATCCTTATGGTGGTACCACAGTGGGTCGCTTTGATTATGCTTGCTATGAGCAACTGCGATGCAAAGTGGTCACAGGCCGGTACACAGACTACCAAGAGATCCTTGATTTCTTCTCTGATGTTGTGCAAGAACCGGTGTTGGCACCTGATGGGGCTGAGGTCACCGCAGGGGCAACCTATCAGGAGCATTGCTACACCACAGAGTACGTCACGTCAGACGATGAACTGTCCTTCGTCGACGGCGATCCTCAAGAGGATGTTCTCCCTTACTTCAAGCCTTATTTCCGGCTGGAGGGCGATTTTTACGTCGCCGACGTCACCATACCTCATTCCTTGTATGTCGAAGATATGGAGCTTTGGGGTTGGGTGGATATGCCTTCAGTGCGCTATGCCTTTGCGAGCTGCAACCCTGAAGAGGGTTCGTCTTATTATCGGTACACGGAACAGTTTATGGAAGGCTCCAGCTACCCCGACTTGTTGAACTACCCAGGTATCTACATTGATCAAGGTGACTGGGTCGCTGAGCCTGTGACCATCACAGACCCAGACGCTGAGTTTACCATCGACTTCATACATCCGCACGAGGACTAGACCATGCTTGGAATGTTAAGTGTAATCTTTTTGGGCGGGCTTTCTGGTTGTGACCGGAACGCCAAGGGCTTGATCCCAGAGCCTTCAGACGCCTTTCCTGGCGTGATCGAGATTGGAGAACTTGAGGTCGTCGATGGCGACACACTCAACTTTTTTATCGATAAACAACGTGGGACTTTGGCTCATATCATGCCAAATCTCGATAACGAAACAGCTTTGTTGGTGGGCGCTGCCGATGCTGCCGAGGCAGGCATCGCTGAGGGATATGAGTTCAGCGCTTGCCCTGAACTCGAAGAGGCGGTCAATGGTATGACTTCAGCTGAGCGTCTTGAGTGGTACACCGCTCACGGTACCTTGGACTGCGGCATCTTCAACAGCGACCCAGAAGCCGACCACAATCGGGACGCAAAGCCATATTATTATGGTCAGCTCGGACGCTCGCCAGAGCTTACTCAAGGTGGGGCGACCTTCACCTTCATCGGTACCGGAGAGGACGTCTGCGTCATCGTCGATCCCGAGACCGTATTTTGGAGTCAATCGATCGCACCCGCAAACCGTGTGGATCAATTCGCCTACCCAGATCACTTCGATGACGATGGTGACCTGGACATCTTCGCGGGGATGAGCAGCTACTACACTGGCTCACCTGGCGTTGAGATTGGCGATTTCAGGGGCTTTTACACCGATTCAAAAGGCGAAGTCGTAGAGATTCAATACGGTGAGTGCTTTCAAACAGGTTCATCTCAGGGCATGACGGATGCCCACTCGGGCAGAGGCACCACAGAATACTGCACCATCGATACCGATCAGCAAGAAGGGGTTGAGTTCACAGTAGTTCTCGAAACCTTCTCTGTTCCCCTCGATGATGGCGTGTTGTCCTTTGGTGTGACTGTGATGAACGAGCGTTGTCCTCGCGTGGATACCTCGGAGTGCTTTATACGCACCGAATCCTTGTCCTCAGCCGGTGCTCCTCGGGCCTGTACAGATCGGCTTGAGGCTGCGCAATGTGCTGGGCAGCTCGGCAGCTTCTGCTGTGCCAACCCAGAGATGTGTGGCGACGAAGGCAATATTGAAAATGGCCTCTGTGAGGACATCTTTGAGGTAGACCAGGCGCCCGCGACTCGGGACGAGTGGTGTGGCTCAACAGGGCTATGCTGCGATGAAGAGGGCGAGTTGGAGATCGAAAGTGGCGCTGGTGGCGGTGGCCCTGGTCCCGGTATCTGAGACATCAACTCAAGATTTTGAGGAGGGCGAACTATTTGGTTCGCCCTTTTTTAATTTATCGTTGAGCCAATTTGATGATTATCGGCGAGGTGTCTGCGCAAAGTAGAAGCTGAACCGCGGGTTCAGGCACGGGGCGAGAAGACATGACAAGCTTGGCCTCGCAGAGTTCTTCATTGGGCTTTGCCCGCCAAAGGCGACGGAGCTTTGCCGGTCGTTTGGAGGCGCTATCGGTGTTTATCGAGGCGAGGTCAACAGCGTTGGGTCGAGACAAGATGAAGCTCGTCTGCCCAGATGCATCGACATGGGTCAGGACTTGGCGTGGTTTGAATTGCACGATGGCTTGGGTGTGGACGCGGCCGCTTTGGCCCATAATCGCAGCCACGAGTTTGGTGGTGATTTGTTTTGGGCCTTCGACACAGATGGGCTGAATAAGCTTTCCCTTGCCATCGGTGGCCGGGCGCCCGCATCGTTGGACTTTCGGCCAGGGTAGGCGCAAGAGCCACGGCTTCGCGTCGTGCTTTTTGGCCAAAACTGCCCAAATTTTCCCATTGGCTCCAGTCCAGGTCAACCATGGTCCTCTGCTGCGTTCGGCGCGAGAGACGGAGAGTTGAGGGAGAATATGGCCCGCTGCCCTCGTCACGAAAGAAGTGTGGTCGGTGCCCATAAACCACAGGTCAGAACCCCCATCGCTGTAAACGGTGGCCAGACTGATGCTAGATGGTCCAACTTGATCGATGGGCTGTTGGCCGTGGTCGAGGTGGTTTGGGTGCAAGTCGAAGACCATGATGTCCTGTGTGCCCACCGACACACCATTGATGGTGGTTTCGATGTGTGCCTTACCCACGGTCCAGTTTTCGCTTGTCGGGATTGAAAATACGACCGCTTTACGCTCGCCTTTTTTAATCTTCCACTGGCCGCCTGTGTCTGATTTTGGAGCAGAGACGAATAGGGTCCGCCGGACACCAGCAGGGTCGGTGGTGTTGAAGTGAACCAGCCATGGGCGGTTTGTCAGGTCTGGATATTCTATGGCCTCGATCTCGGTATTGCTGACCTGAATTCTGAGGTGAATGGCCTGGCCGGCGGGAGATTGGTGGTGGCCCCGGACTTCAATTTGGGGTGCAGCGAGGGCGGTGCTCAGCCAAGATGTCCAAATTAAGCCGCTCATTTTGGCTCGTGTGCAAGCCAGTGGAGTGCCGAGGCTTTGTCGCTAAACTCACCTCGAAGTTGTGCCTCTCGTACACGGCGCAGGAGTTTTCCCATCTCCGGTCCGGGTTCAACGCCGAGGGTGCTGAGGTCTCGCCCGTGTACCAAAGTGGGTAATGGGGTGGTGGCCACGCCGAGCTGTGAGGCTCGGTTTAGGTTTTTGGCGGGTGCGTCGGTGTCTGTGATGGCTGAAGCCACCTCTGCAAGGAGCATGACCTCGGTTTTTTCGGCGAGTTTGCGGAGGGTGGTATCGTCTGCTGCTGCGCTCAGTGTGGCCCAATGCTCGAGCATCTCCAACACGCGGGCTCGCACGGGGGTGTTGTGGCTGCGATGGACGTTGAGCCTGTCTAATGTCGCAGTTGCTTGGGCCTCATCTGCTCGGTGAAGTGCCACGGCCAGCATCAATACGAGCTTCCTGCCCAATCCACTGACCTTTGTCCTTTGGATGGCTGCACGGTTCAAGGCCGTAATGACAGGGTCAATGGGGAGGGCTTGAAGCTCTGGTAGGCGTTTTTCGATGATTTTAAACTGCTCCAGGAGGGCCCAGCCACGGCCTGGCTTCGGGGCCATCAGCAGCAGTTTTTCTAGCTCTCCCCAGACCCGTTCAGGGGGCAGTGCTTGTAAATTAGCGTGGGTACACAGGTCTGAAAGCTGCTTGCTGATTGAAAACTCGAAACGCGCCGAAAATTGTACCACCCGCAAGGCGCGCAGTGGGTCTTCGGCGAAAGTGACGGGGTCGACTGCGTTTAGCCTTTTGGCCGCGATGTCTTTGGCGCCACCGAAAGGGTCTGCGATTTCCCCGGTGAGGGGGTCTAGGGCGATGGCGTTGATGGTCAAGTCCCGGCGTCGCGCGGCGGCCTCAATTCCCATGAATGGGTCGCCCTCTACGATGATGTCCTTGTGAGAGGTCCCGGTTTGGCTGTCTTTCCGAGGGATGGAGATATCGCAATCGACTTCGCCACGGACCAATTTGAAAACGCCAAAGTTACGCCCTATTTCGTTGACCGAGCCCATTGTTTTGAGGACTGTCAGAAGCTGGCGCGCGGGGAGGCCGTGGACTTCGATATCAAAGTCTTTGGGTGGAAGGCCCATGAGATGGTCTCGGACCACACCGCCCACCAGCCATGCTCGACCGCCGGCAATCGCGACCGCTGTGCAAACGTCTTGAACCAGGGTGGGGAGTTTTAGCATGGGCGGATGAGGTGGGGCTTTAAGGGATCTCAGCCATGACCACGGTAATGTTGTCGCGGCCGCCGCCATGATGGGCAGCGCGAATCATTTCCCGACAGACCACCCTTGGGTCTTGGTAATGGTTGAGGATGGCCTCGATATCTTCATCTTCGATCTCGCCCCAAAGCCCATCAGAGCAAAGCAATAAGCGGTCCCCTTTTTCCAGTTCGACAGTGAAAATATCGATCTCGACATCGCGCTCGGTACCAACAGTTCTCAATAAGATATTGGAGTGAGGGTGGTTGCGTGCCTCTTGAGCGGAGATTCGGCCTTGCTCTACCATTCGGGACACCAAGCTATGGTCGCGGGTGATCTGGTGTAGGACTGCATCTCGCATGAGGTAGCCCCGAGAGTCACCCACATTGGCGACCAAGGCCAAACTATTTTTGTAGATCAGGGAGGCAACCATGGTGGTCCCCATGTCGTTTCCCAGGTTTTCGGAGTGCGATTTGATACCGTTGTTGGCCGCCTGAAATGCTTCGTCGAGGATGTTTTCAAGGGTTTCAGCGGTGATATTTCCGAGCTGTTCGAAACGTTCGGTGGCCACACGGCAGATGGTATCTACCGCCATTCTGCTTGCGACTTCGCCGGCCTCGTGGCCACCCATGCCGTCTGCTGCGACATAAAGGAGTACATCTTCTGATAGCTGTATCCAGCCCCAATTATCCTCGTTGAGCACCCTTTGAAGCCCCACATCGGTCATTGCTGCGGCGATGTGGGCTGTGTTGGTTTTGGGCGGGGTTTTGCTGGCTTCGACGAGGGCTCGCCCAAAGGTCAAAGGTGTGGGGTAGCGGCCATTGATGGCACCATCGAGGACATTTTTTAGTTCAAGATCGTGAATCGATGCGAAGCGTGTGAGGGCCCGAGCCAAGCCTTCAATACCGGTTTGGCATTGTGGGGCTGCTAAGGGGCCGTCTTGGACTTGCAGCACCTCGATGTCAAAAAACTTGTATTCGCCAGACTTGTCTTGGATGAAGTTGGCCAAGGTTAGCGGTGCAATCTCGACGCCGTTGGTTTGCATAAAAGCCAACAGACCGACCCCCCGGAGGGCGAGTTTTATCATTAAATCTCGGGCGATGGGCGCACCCTCGTCGACCATCAATGTTTCGTTGTCCCACAAACTGACGCTGCACAAAACCCCGTCCATTCTAAATGTGTCGATGACGGGAACCATCCCTGGATGGCTCAGCTTTAGTCCTTGGAGGGCTTCATAGGGCTCAAAAAGTTCGGTGTCCCAGCGTGCGGCCACCATAAAGCGTTGGGGTTTCAGGGCCTCTCCACACCGGACACAGTGTTCCTCTGCACGAGGATTGTCCTCTGCACCACAAGCGATGCACCGACGGTGGGGCTGGTCTGGGCGGTTGTCGTTGGCGAGGTAAAACATGCGCCCTTGGCCCAAGCGTACCAAGCCTTCGATCGCGTAGTGCGCCCCCAAACGGGTGGTTGGCTGAAACGGGGTGGGCCTATTTTTAGAGAGTGCCACGGCTGAGGGCTCCTGGGTACTGAGTCAATGTAATGCCATTTTGCCCGCGGTGAAGAAATCGGAATTAGGTCCATGACATGAATCACTTACCTTTTTCAATCTCCGCTACCGATGGGGGGGCCCGGGCTGCGACATTGGTGACCCCTCATGGGGAAATTAAGACCCCTGTTTTTATGCCAGTCGGGACACAAGGGGCCATTCGCTCCTTGTCTCCTCTCCACCTTTCATCGACGGGCTCACAGATAATTCTGGCGAACACCTACCATCTGTCACAGCGGCCCGGCGAGCATTTGGTGGCCAAACATGGTGGGCTTCACAAGATGATGGACGTGCAATTACCGATCCTCACAGATTCGGGTGGTTTTCAGGTCTTTTCGCTGAAAAAGACTCAAATTAACGAAGAAGGGGTCACGTTTAACTATGAGGTGGACGGAAAGAAGACTTTCTTGTCACCAGAAAACTCGATGGAGATTCAGCAAAAATTGGGTGCTGACATCGCGATGAACTTTGATGAATGCCTGGCTTTTGGTACAGAAAAGTCTGAGGCCATCAAGAGTTTTGAGCGCACTGCGCGTTGGGCGGTCCGCTGCAAGCAGGCCCACACCCGTGAAGATCAAGCTTTATTTGGGATTATCCAAGGTGGGTTTTGGCCCAAGCTTCGCCGGCAATGTGCGCGTCAAATCACAGAAATCGGCTTCGATGGGTACGCCCTGGGCGGGTTGAGTGTGGGCGAAGGCCACAAAAAGATGTGCGAAGTTCTCGATTATGCGGTCGACCCCATGCCGAGGAATGCGCCTCGCTATTTAATGGGTGTTGGCCGGCCTCTCGACCTGGTGGAGGGGGTTGCCCGTGGCATTGATATGTTCGATTGCGTCATCGCTACCCGCCACAGTCGGTCGGGCATGTTTTATACCGACAAGGGTCGTCTTCGGATCACAGACAAGCGTTTCCGCAACGATATGTACCCGCCAGACACATCCTGCACCTGCTACACGTGTACCCGTTTTACCCGTGCGTATTTACACCATCTTTTTCGGGTGGGTGAAATTTTGGCGGCGTCGCTGACAACGATTCACAATTTGACTTGGTACGCGAGCTTTATGGCCCGGATGCGCGTGGCGATCGAGAACGGACAGTTTGAGGCTTTCCGAGCGTGGGTGCACGATATGTACCCCGAAAAAACCGATCCGCCCCCCGAAGAACGCGCTCAGGGTGCATCCAAAAGGCAGCGAAGGTAGGCCCAAGCGAGGGTGACCGGTATTCGACACCTGTCCGATAACTGGACGATCTGTGCGCTTGGTTTGGGTGCGTATTTTCAAGCAAATTCACAGGATGAAAGGTGTTTATTTTTGCTTGCTGGGTTTGGCACGGTTCCTGCTTAGAGTATCCTCGACACCACGGGTGAGGAGGTTGAGATGGCACAGCTGTTATTTTTTCGCGGAGATGAGTTGTTGATCGAATATCGGTTGTCCTCCAGTCGGACCTCGATCGGTCGTGCGGATAGCTGTGATGTGGCTCTCCCTGGAGAGATGATCAGCAGAACCCATTGTTTTGTGTTGCAGCGTGACGATGGTTTCGAGGTTGTGGATCGCTCTCGTCATGGCGTCACCGTGGATGGTGCACCGGTCAAACGCAGCGGCTTGTCCGATGGATCAGAGATAGGCATCGGTGGATACCGGGTGGTGTTGAAAACCGAAAACAATGTGGCTGGGCCCACAGCAGAGTCTATTCCTGACCGTGGGTTTGAGCTTGTGGTCGATACAAGCACCGATGTGTTGGTGGTTGAGCACGCTTGCTTGGTTGTGGTATCCGGTCCAGATGAGGGCTCAAAAAAGGTGCTTAAAAAGAGCCGAATGAGTGTGGGGCGCGCTCGATCTGATGTGCGGTTTCGAGATGATTCCCTCATGGATGATCATTGTTTTTTACGGGTTTCCCGAGAGATCGGAAGAGCACACGTCTGAACT
>OBJC01000101.1_pt1 | contig 16280 bp, 13 predicted proteins | sample 1481521 | NCBI WGS metagenome assembly OBJC01 (sample SAMEA2341961, study PRJEB22496) | metagenome | biome: marine; feature: hydrothermal vent; material: water | place: Pacific Ocean | collected 2011/2012 | reverse complement strand
CTGGGCCTTCAGCCGAATGGAGCCGAATCAAGGCCCAAGGGTACTTCAATCAAGCAGATTACAAGGCCTGCCGACGGGTTTTAGATGCTGCACTCATGGACTTCCCCAAAGATGCTCAGCTTGTATTGCTCGACGCGAACACCCTAAAAAAGGAAGGGAAAGTCGCCGCCAGCCAAGCGCGTTTCCAAGCGGCGAAGGCGATGTATAAAAAGGTGGGTACACCTTAAAGCTACCCCGGCATCAGGCATAAAAAAGGGCCACCTCTCGGCGACCCTTCTTCATTGCTATCTCGAGCGGCCTAGTAGTAGTACTGGCCCCAAAGCATATCCCACCCGATGGTGTCGCCTTCAGATGAGGAAGAACCGTAGCTCATTGGGTACCACTCAGCAGGGTAGCTGCCTTCGGCGCCGTCGTACCAGAATAATAATGTCTCATCTGCTGTGTTCAAGCCCAAGCCAAAACCACTGAGTATCTCACCAGAATCCCACATGTCGGCGTCATCGCCTGTGTACCAAGCGTCACACAAATCGCCGACCTTTTCGGTAACTGGACTAAGTTCCAAAATGAAGGTGTAATCACAATCGGGGCAATCGGCGTCGGCGGCTTCACCGGTGGGTGCAACCGCAGTGGTTGGATAGGTGTAGGTGCACAAATAGTCACCCACCTCGTAAAGCCCCATCACGTTGTCGGCGACGATGTCGTACATCACGGTGTCGCCGGTATAGACTGAGCCCTCTACGAATCCTGTGTCGTCTGAACCACCCACGCTTCCTGAACCGCTAAAGCCCCAAGACTCGATGCCTTGCGTGGGATCCGCGTCAGCATCGGCATCGGCGTCAGCGTCGGCGTCGGAATCGGCGTCTGCATCAGCGTCTGCATCAGCGTCTGCATCAGCGTCAGAATCGGCGTCAGCATCAGCCTCAGCCAGGAGCGTCTCAAGCGCATCGGTACAACCCGACTGGGCCGCCTCGTTGCCTTCTGAACTCTCTGCGTAAGCCAGCGCACCTTCGCAATCAGCAGAGGCCGCATCGGCGTCGCAATAAAAAGCTGCGAGGTCGTCGCAAGACTGACTCTCTTCTTTGGTCTCACAACCAACGGATACGGTGATGAGCAAAGCGCTCAATGTAGAGAGGCGATTCATAGGACACTCCTTTTGAACAGCGGCACTAACGCTTAGGTCGTGCATCGTCACCCCGGATGTTCCGGAGGGGGCCTTAAATCAAGGTACAGACCCGATTACTCGCCCTCAGTTTCGGCGGGCTGTACCGGCGCCACACCATCGGCCGCCAAAATCGAGTCGGCGCTAGGGAGCTTGCCTTTCCCAGGTAAAATCCCCTGCCCCGGAAGGATGGTGCCCTCGCCTGGCAGCTTGCCTTCACCCGGCAGAATGGTATCCGCCGTGGGCAGTTTTCCCTCTCCTGGTAAGATATTTCCTTTGGTCTTTTTAGCGGCCATGTTGCACTCCCTCGGCTGTGATACCCTTCGACATGTTTCGAGCCAGTCTAATCATTACATTATTCGCTGATGTATCAAAGAGAGAAGACCATCAAATTGCGGTGGCTTCAGGTCCTGACGACCTTGAACTTATCACTGACGCATTTTGATCCGTTTGATCCCAGTTATTCGCCGAGACAATCTTCTTCGAGGCCAAGCCCTTTGCCACCAGGCCTAATTAATTTGATGGGTTTAAAACCAAGAAACAAACTTTGGCGGAGCCTCACTTTATGGGCTGTCACAGGCCTGTTGGGATGCCCTCAACCTGTGGCCGAAGCCCCACCACAAGCCCCACCACCAATCGCGCGCACCCCCACGCCCCAACCACCCCCACTCGCCACTGTGTTGCCAGGGCGGGTCCACATCGACAAAGCACCCGCCGTGAGCGAAGTCCCCTCCTTCTCTACCGACGCTTTGTGCCCCGGCTGCGATGTTGTTCTTATCAGCGTATGCTCCTTGAGGGCTGACCACCTCGGCAGCTACGGCGACACCCGTGGGCTCACCCCCACCATCGATGGCCTCGCCAAGCGAAGCACCCAGTTTTCAAATGCTTATGCGGGCGCCAACTTCACCTTGGGCAGCCTCTCCACCATGCTCACCGGCAGCTTTGGGAGCTCGACTGGTGTTTTAAACTGGGGCCGGGGTCTGCCCGAAAATACCCACACGCTACCCGAGGTGCTCGGTCTGTTTGGATATTCCACCGGCGGCTTTAGCGTGGACGCGGCAACAGGCTTTCGACCTGATTATGGACTCGACCAGGGATTTCAGCGGATGGAGATCATCGATCCACCACGCGACACCCCAGATGGACGCCAGCTTGACCAGCCCATCGGGCCCGGCGGTGCCACAGCAAAACCACTGGCAGCGTGGCTGGCTAAGGCCCCCAAGGACCGCCCCTTATTCGCGATGCTACACACCCGTTCTGCCCACTTCCCATTTGTTATCTCCACCGAAGGCATACAAGAGGATTCAACAGGCGTTCTGCGCGCGCTGTGGAATGAAGGTGCTGGCCAACGCGCCAAAACCGATGGAAGATCCATGCCAGGAAAGGCCGGCGGCCAGCGACGACCTGGCCTGGTCTTGGTCGGCGAACTCACCATTCAGCGTACCGTCCGTCACGCTGGGCGGCAGGGGATTGCCGTCTGGAAGCGCGCCTACGCGGAGGCGGTCGCCAGAGTGGACAAAGATGTGGCGGTGGTCCTTGACGCCATCAAATCCCGCGGCCAAAAGACCGTGGTCATCTTGCTCGCAGACCACGGCGAGACCCTCGACGACAATGGCGAACTGCTCCACGGCGCAGGTTTTTTCCAGAGTGTGGCCCACATTCCTTTGATTATCCACATCCCAGATATGGCCGGCGGCAACACAGTCGACGCCCTCATCTCACAGGCTGACTTGTTGCCCACAATTACCGAAATCGTGGGGGCCACCGCACCTGAGGCCATCGATGGTGTATCTGCAGTACCGGTACTGAGAGGGGAAAAGCAGGCCATACGCAGCACGGTCTTGCTCGAAGGCGACCCCAGCTGGACTGGACAAGGCACCCTGCCCGGCGCGGTCATCTCTCCTCCTTGGACGATGTTGCGTCAAACTTTTTTGTGTGCGCCAGGCGAGCAAAACAACCGTCCGCCTCCACCCCCTGGCGCGCCCCTTGGTGAGCCCATCGTGAACATTTGTTTGTTCAACATCAGCGATGACTCGCTCCAAACCACCAACCTGGCCAAACAGCACCCTGAAGTCATCGACACCCTCACCGCCCGTTGGAACGGGTTTCGGCAAGCGCGGGCAGGTCAGTCACTTCCCCGGGACCTTCGCTTAGACCCCGCCATGATCGAGATGCTTCAGCGCACCGGATATGACTTTCGCTCGGAAGTTAAATGAACATCAAGCTCATCCTCGCCATCTTCGCCGCTCTCGTCGTCGGTGGCCTGACCTCGATCTGCTATTCCCGTGCGGCCGCACGACACGCAGCGCCAAGCGGTTGGTCGCGGCACACCCGAGGCCAACCATTCGTCAGCCAATCGGTCTTGGCCTCATCGCCACCCGCCTTCAGCACTTTTGCCCTGTCTGCTTATCAGAGCATGGTGGCAGACGCTTCGTCCGATGGTTTCAAGGTAGACGCTGCACTTCCTGAGAGCGGTAAGCTTGTGCTCACCCCGCACTATCGGGCCAGCCACGCCACATCCGCCTTGATTTTAGAAGCTGGACAAAAGCCCACAGGCCAGTTGATGCAGTTCGATGGACTGAGCCACCCACTCACCTGCTCGGGATCGCTCCGCGTACTTCAACCTGGCCGGGTAGTTGCCGAACTGGAGCGCACCCGCAGCGGCTGGTCTGCCACCGTAAACGGTGAAACCATTTCCTGCGCTACCCAAGACGGCCCCGGTCAACCTGCCATCACAGCCGGGCTCAGAAGGGTCAGTATTTATGGCTTGTCCAGCGGAAGCACATCTGGCCAAATGCCCGGCGTTATGGCGCTTTCCATCGGCCTTGGTGTGGGCGTTATCGTATTCGGTGCATTGGTTTTTGGAGCCGGATTTAGCCCAGCCATCACCGTATCGACCGCAATCGCCGCCGCCAGCGGTTGGCTTATTGTAGGCATTGATGGCGCACAACTCGCAGAAACGATGCGCCTGATTGAGGTGCAAGAAGATTGGCTGGCGCTCAGTTTAAGCATCTTCAGCGCGCTCAGTATGGCCATGATTGGCCTCAGCATTCGCTTTTCGAAAACACGGCACCCTGCACTCGCCATCGCACCATGTTTAATGCTCACCTTGGTGGTCGCATTGTCCCTACCAGTCATCGGGGCGATGGGCTGGCTTTACGCCCTGTTCGCCGGCTTGGCTTTGGGCGGGCTTGTGTGGGTCAATGTTCACCCGACCAAGGTGCCCTATTTCAACCTGGCATCACTCGGGCTCATGGCGATTTTGATGGGATCAACCGAGGTGATGGTGCGCTTTACACATGTGGGCTCGCTGTGGAATGCCGCCGACAACCATCATGGAGCCGGCTCGATGCACACCCTTATCGCCCAGTTCGAAGGCATGGCGAGCGGTGTTCCTTCGGTCTACCCATCCAAAGGTTTTCCCGTGGCCCTAAAGCCCAAAGTGGCACCGATTCGCGTCGCATGCCTGGGGGCTTCATCTACCGGCGGTGCATTCCAAAATGACTCACTCGACGAGTTTTACCCTGCCCGAATGACACATATGCGGCCGCCCAATACGGAAATCGTCAACCAAGGCGTTGGCGGCTGGACCAGCTTTCACGTCCGAAAATACCTCGAAGGGCATGCCGACGCCCTCAACGCTGATATTTGGACCCTCTACCTCGGGGTCAACGAGAATCTGCCCACCCGGATGTCCTTTGCCGACCTCTACGCAGCTTGGGAATCGGGCGCACTCAATGAGAGCATCGGGGTCCTGGACAATATTCGGCTCTTCCAAGGTTTGCGGCTTTTCGCACGGGGACTTCAGCCCGGGGCGGGGGCTGGGGTATCACCGGCAGCCCTCAAAGAAAACCTCAGCACCATCGTCGCCCTGGCCAAGGCCCGCGGGGTGAAAGTGCTGTTGATGTCGGAGGGCGTCCGCCCAGACCCACGTATTTTATGGCATTACTCAGCGGTGATGAACACGGTCGCGGCGGACAATGAAAATGTGGCCTACCTCGATACCGCGGCCATCTTGGATACGGTCGGCGATGGTGCCTTTATCGACTCCAATCACCTGACAGACCTGGGCCACCGCACCGTCGCAGTCGCCATAAAATCGGAGTTGAGCCGCCTCGGGTGGTGGTAAATCCGCCCCAAATCCCGGAGCCTAAAACACCGTATAGGCGAAGTTCTTGAGTGGTGCGACGTCCGTGAGCACCAAAACCGCTGCGAGCCCAAACAAAATTAAAATCGGGATAATCCACCATGGTCGGGTGGATGCCAGCAACGCACTAGTGCTTTGTTTTTCACTCATGACCCAAAGATAACGGATCCCACACACTAAGCACCACAGATGGGATACTGCAACCCTATGAATAAGCAGACAGAAGCTAATATTGGATGGGTAATCGGTGCCCTTACAGTGCTCACAGCAGTTGCGGCCTACCTGTGGCTCACCACGCCACCTGAAGCGCTCCTCGATGCCACATACTCGGTGATGTGATGAGCCGACTCAAGATGGGCGCTATCGCCATCATCGTGGGCGCCCTCGGTGTTGGCCTGTGGGTCAGCCTTGTACGCAATTCCAGCCGGGGTCAATCCGACACCATCATCGGCCGTTGGGACAAGCTCGGTGGCGAGCCTTGGCTCTTGCCCAACCTCGACGAGGCCCGGGTGCTTCAACCCGACCGGCCCCACTCTTTCCAAGAGGTTCATGCCTGGCGACAAGGTAAAGATGTCCAAATCAACCGCAGCCGCGAATACTCCCTCAACACCAACCGGCACCGGCTTCGGGGTCCACCTTTGTCGCCCAGACGGCCTGGCACCACCCGCATTATCGCGATTGGCGACTCGGTCACCCACGGGTGGGGCGTCACCTTTGAAGAGGCATACCCGGCACAACTGGAGAGCATGCTCAAGGCCAATGGCCACAAAGTCGACGTCATTAACGCCGGCGTCCCCGCCAACCCGGTGAGCGTCATGCAGCGCTGGTGCACCGCCATTGCCCCAGAACTCAAGCCCGACATCATCATTTGGACCCGACGCAGCGCCAGACAAGGGCCAAGACCCGTCGCATCCTATGCCCACGCGATTCGGGCCTGTAAACGTGCGACCGGTGCGACCATCATCGTTGCCCTGCCACCCGTCTCTACCTTCGACCTCAACGGGTCCGCGATCTGGCTGACCGAAAGAAACCATTTGGCCGCCGCCATCGGCAATAAAGCCAAGGCAGTGGTCGACCTCACCCCCCACTTTCGCGCCGCCCAAAAAGGCCGCGGCGAGATGCTTGAAAGACGGGGTGATACCCTGGCCGTGGTCGACCAAGAGACTGGAAGGGTCTGGTTAGAGGCTGCGCCGACCCCCATGGACCTGCCGCCATCAATATACGCGCTCTTTGAAGACGAGCCCGATGTTCGGGAGGCGCTGTTTTTCGATGATGGCCACCCAGACGCCGAAGGCTTCAAGGTGTTTGCGGCCGCTCTGCTCCCGATAGTTTCAGCTCAGATTCAGGCCCAAGCAGCCCGTTAACAGCCGGCTCCAGCAATCGCGCCAAGGTGCGGTTTCCATCCACTGTGAGATGAATCGGATCTTGCTCGAAGTACATCGAGTCTGCCATTCTCGGCACAACCAGCGGCCGATTTAGGCGCTCCAAAACACCCCCATGATTCGGGCTCTCCGAGCGCTCGGTCATGTCCAAAAGCAACACTTTTACTCCCGCACGCTCAGCGGTGGCGATAATCTCGCGCAGATTTTGCTCCATGCGCGCCTCCGAAACCCGAGGCAGGTGCCCTTTGTTGACCACCGGCGCCCGCATGGCCCGACTGAGCCACCTAAAGGTTGCGGTGTTTCGGGGAAATATGGCGGGCCGTCGCTCTACATCTGGCACCAGGGTACGCTGACCGTCGCGCAAACCCCACGCCAAGATGGCCACCGCCGGCCCCTTAGAAAACAAGGGCTCGGCGATTCGCTTTCCTTGCTCCGTGCTGTGACCAGGCACCCCAGCATTAAAAACAGGTACCCCCAACAAGCCCTCCAATATCTCGGGCCAAGCCTCGCCACCCTCTACGCCCCAACCAAAGGTGGTCGAGCAGCCCAAGGCCAAAACCCATGGGGTCCCAACCGGGATTAGTCCATCGCGAAAGCCTTGGGGGTTGGTCTTTACCGAAAAAGAAGTCCCCGCTTCCAAGTGGGGCACATTGGGCAAATCTATCCCAGGACGGAGCACCCAAAAAGACCCTGGATCTCCGGAATAAAGCGCTGACCACTGCGAGCCTCCCGCCAGGATTTCGATGCCACCAAAAACCGCAAAGGCCATCAATCCTGACAACACAGAGCGGGCCAATATTGGGTAGCGGTTCAACATGGCCAAAGCATACGCCAAGCGAGGAGCCAAGTGGTCACTAGCCGCGGGTCACTTTGAACTCCTGCTACACTGAACCCTCAATCGACGCTCTTGGGGCCTTCATGAACACGCTTCGGATTTCACTCACCCTAATGGCCTTGGCTTGGGCTTGCTCAAGCGCCGAAAAGCCCCTATCGCCACCCCCAGGATTTGGATCACCCCCCCCCCATGACACCGGGCTTGCTTCGAATGACACGGGTACACCTCCGCAGATCTCTGACTGCGAAAAGCTCGGACTTCCCGATGTCGACTTCAATCCTGAGGGGACCTCGATTCCGAAACGCCATGCACCGGCAGGCGACTTCACTGTGAGCCTCGTCGATGGCCCTGACTGGACCTTGAGCGACCACTGGACGGGCTGTGAGTCCTATATTTTCTTGCCCCACTGGCTGCCGGTAGACGAGGCCGACAACCGCTCTTGGTGGAGCAATGGAATCGCCGAACTCTTTGAGCGTTCCCCCCCAAATGCTCATTATTTCTTTGTGGTCGCGGGCGCGAGCGATGCGCCAGAGGAATACACCGCCCCGTTGATGGACGATATCGCCAGCCAAATCGCGCGCTTGGACCCGGCCGATGCTGCCTGGTGGACGGATAGGCTCCACGTGGTGTCTCAGCCATCTGCGAACTTGGCTGGCTTGGTCCAAAAAGCTTTTCAGGGAAATATCGGCCAAGTGGGCTTTGCCATCGACCGCTTTCAACGCTTTAGGACCTTGGGATCAATGGCTGCAGTCGACGCCTATGACAGCGCATTGGGCTGGCCTTGGGAGCGGAGAATCTATGAAGCTGGCGCCCAAGCCGAATATTATAACTTTGAGGCCACCCGCCAGGCGCGACTCGATGCAGAAGAGGCCACAGTGGTTACCGTGCTTACGGGCGAGGAGTATTCAGGCTTTCAAGACGCCATGTTGGCCCTACCGGGCGATATTCAAGACTATGACACCCTCGAAATCGATGTGGTGATGGAGTGTCCAAACACCAATGGCTACGAAATGGGAAACTGTGGCGCTTGGGACTACCTGGCCCATATGTGGCTGTGGGAAGACCCCCTTCCGGCCGAGGAGCGCAAAGGTTCTGACGACACCGGCATGGACGACACCGGCATGGGCGACACCGGCATGGACGACACCGGCATGGATGCCCCCCCCTCTGTACCGACTGGCGAATGGCACGAGATGGCCCGATTTATCACCACCTATCACCGAGAATCCAGATGGGTGGTCGACGCAAGCCACGCCCTCGCTTGGCTCCAAGAGGGCGGCGAGCGGACCGTGCGCTATGAATGGGCGCCCTCATGGAACCCGCAGCCCACCTTAATCACCACCCGTTTTCGGTTTTCCAAGCGTGGCAAAGACGGCAGGCCTGTGGAGCTCGTGCACCTGTATACAGGCGGTAACTTTAACAGCACCTACAATGCCGACCGACCCATGCGCGAAATCCTGGTGCCCTCGGATGTGAGTCGGGTCGATTTGGTGGCGATTACCACCGGGCACGGCATGAGTGATGACGGGAACTGTGCAGAGTTTTGTGACCACTCTCACCACTACACTGTCAACGGCGAAGAGTTCGTTCAAAACCTCGACGATCCCGGCCTAACGAGCGGGTGTGCTGACAAAGTGAGCGAAGGTGTTGTCCCCAACCAGTCCGGGACCTGGTGGTTTGGACGGGGCGGCTGGTGCCCTGGAGCACGGGTGGATCCCTTCGTCGTAGAGGTGACCGGATTTGTCACACCAGGCGAGCCGGCCAGCATTTTATACCAGGCCAAACGAGAGGGTGCCCCCCCCAGAGACGGCTCGGGCGACATCCGTCATAATTCGTGGCTGGTCTTTTATCGTTGATTGGTTTTCACCTTTAGGATGCAGGGTTCACCACACCTGGATAAGGCCAGATAGATCGACCCGACGGATGCTCCGAATGGGTCAAATCTGGACGACTTTCGCCCACCAGTCTGTGAGGAGACATCATGATTCGCGCAACAACTCTCGCCGTAACAATCGCGGCACTTAGTACCTTTGTGACCACCATCGGCTGCGGCGACGACCCAGCCCCAGCCCCAGCTACCGTCGCAAAGCCTACACCCAAGGCCAAACCCTCACCCAAGGCTGCTAAAGCTGCCAAGGTTGCCGAGGTTAAGGCCAAAACTGAAGGCTCCCAGAAGCCTGGTGACGGTGGTGCTCCACCCAAGGCCGCTAAAGCTGCCAAGGCTACTAAAGTAGCTGACGTCAAGGCCGCCAAGGCTGCCAAGTCCAAATAAGCAGGACTGACCATGAAAAGAACGCCCACAGCCCTGTTCATCAGCGTTGCGGGCGTTCTTTTGCTTTCGGGCCTCTGCTTTACATCCGGCTTCGCTTGCAAAGTAGGCGAGGAAAAAAGCACAGTCTCGGGTCTTACTGCAGGTCCTGGAGACGTCAACGCTGAGCTGTTGAGCGCCTGTACCGACTATTGCGGGTACATTTACAGCGCTGCCACAGGCTGCGACCCTGATCAGATGTCGGCCGAAGAGCTCGGATGTAGGGGCTTTTGCTCCATTTTTGCGAAATCCCTCCCCGACCAATGCGAGGCCCTTTATTTTGACCATTACACTTGTGTGGTCGACGAGGGCCTTGGCTATGAATGTTCAGAAGCCAGCACGTCGCCACAGGTGGTCGACGATAACTGTGAAGCGGCCACAGAAAAAGCCGAAGCCTGCTTGGCCAGCTCAACCAGCCGATAAAATCTCCAACGCTACCCCGGCCGCGCTGCTCCTGAGACCTTTTGGTATATAGTGAAGTCCTACCGGGGTTTTCATGATGCGTAGTGTCTCCCTTCTTGTCTTGATGGCTTTGGTCAGTTGCGACCCGAAAAGCGACACTGGATCGGTACCTGCGGACACAGCGACGCCCCCAGACGCTGATCTACCCATCACCCACGACTCCGGTCTTCCCGAGGATATTGAAGATTCTGGCGTTGAAGACTCGGGTGTTCAGGACTCGGGTGTTCAGGACTCGGGTGTTCAAGACTCGGGTGTTCAAGACACCGGCATTGAAGATTCTGGAGAACCAACACCAGCCACAGACCTCGATGGAGACGGCTTTAGCGAACTCGATGGTGACTGTGATGACCTAGACAGCAGTCGACACCCAGGGCGGACCGAAGTCTGCGACGGCCTGGACAACGATTGCGACGGCCTTACAGACGAGGACGTCATCCCCTCCTGGTACTTAGATGGTGACGGCGATGGCCACGGCACAACCGACTTCACCTTTGAAGGGTGTTCCCCACTCGCAGACTATGTGGCGCTCTCTGACGACTGCAATGACAGCGCTCCCCTGATCTTCCCTGGCGCGACTGAGCACTGCGATGGAATCGACAATGACTGCGATAGCAGCATCGACGAGGAGGGTGCCATCGGCGGCAGCACATTTTACCTCGATGCAGACATGGATGGCTTTGGCAGCCCGTCTGCACCGACTGTCTCCTGCAGCATGCCTCCTGGCTTTGTTATCAACGACCTTGACTGCGACGACCACGACAACGACATCCACCCCGAAGCCCTGGAGTTGTGCGACGACGAAGACAACGACTGCGATGGCAGCATCGATGAGGCAGGCGCTGCGGGTGAGTTCACCTGGTATGAAGATGCAGACGGTGATGGCTTTGGTGACGACAGCTCAGCCACCTCAGCCTGTGATCTACCCGTAGGCTCCATCGTGGTCGGTGGAGATTGCGACGACAGCGACCGACTCATTGGGCCTTATGAAATTGAGCAGTGCAATGGGGTAGACGACGACTGCGATGGTGAAATCGATGAGCCTGACGCCGCCGACGCATCCACCTTTTTTGTCGATAGTGACGGCGATGGCTTTGGCGACTCTGACCTACCCATCACCGCCTGCGCCATGCCCGACGGGAGCGTTGATAACCCAGATGACTGCGATGACGCCGATGACACCGTATATCCAGGCGCCGATGAAATCCTCGCCGACGGCATCGACCAAGACTGCGATGGTGAAGACAAAACGACGCCCCCTTACACCGGTAGCGAACCCGGCTGGTACCACGGAAATTACGACGGCCTGACCGAAGTTTACAATCCCGGCCTCATGTACAACGGAACGGTGAGTTGCCCCACCACCTGCGAAGCCTTTGGGTTGAGTGCCGTCGGAATGCGCTTTGTATGTAATCTTCAAGTCAGCATGCCAGGCGGTTCCACCGAAGGTTGCTACCCCGCGAATGAAGGCCTTTACGGCGATGCGAACTGCGGAAAAATGGTCCGAGATATGGTGTCACTCACTGAAAACGATAACCACGAAGACTGCGCGGGCGGGCGAACGATGGATTGCGTGACGGACAGCTGCTCAGAAGCTGTGACCTATCACGCCATTGAGTGTCAGTGCGACTGAGCGACAAAGACCAGAAACCGGCCAGGGGATTTTTGCTTCTGTAACCATGGCTGCAGCCCCAACGCAACAGCGCTGCCCATCGTCAAAAGACCGATGCGCAGCGCGTATTTGCTTTGATTGGTGACCGCCTAAACATCTCACAAAAGGAGATGCTGTTGTGCACAGCCCCAAGCCAAAATCAACTCTATTTTTTGTTCTCAAGCTCCCAGGCCGCGATGATTTCGGTCTGAATGCTGTTTGGAACCGGTGAGTAGCGAGCAAACTCCATGGTGAACTCTGCCTTACCTTGTGTGGCTGAACGAATAATCGTGGCGTAGCCGAACATTTCGCTCAGTGGCACCTCGGCATCGATTTGGCAGTAGTTCTCTTCTTCATGGACACCGCTCACAACACCACGGCGTTGCATCATCGTCGCGACCATGCCGCCATGGAACTCAACTGGACCTTCAATCTGAACCTTCATCACAGGCTCGAGAATGATGGGCTTGGCACGCTGGTAAACTTGACGCCAAGCACCGCGAGCGGCCTCTTGGAATGCGACATCCGAGGAGTCGACATTATGGTAGCTACCATCCTGCAAAACCACACGAATATTGGTCACTGGCGCCTCGATCAAGCGGCCCTTCTTAAGCATGGACTTGAAGCCCTTGTTGCAAGAAGGAATGAACTCCCGAGGAATGACACCACCCCTGATCTTATCGACGAATTCGTAATCGGCTTCTTCGTTGGGTTCGACGTATCCAACGACACGACCAAACTGACCCGAACCACCGGTTTGCTTTTTGTGGGTGTAATCAAACTCAGCGCGCTGAGTGATGGCCTCACGGTAAGCAACACGTGGCGGGCTCGTGATGACTTCGGCGCCGTACTCACGCTTCATACGCTCAACGTAAACCTCGAGTTGAAGCTCGCCCATTCCCGCAATGATGGTCTCTTTGGTCTCTGCGTCAGTTGAGACGCGGAAGGTGGGGTCCTCTTTGGTGAAGCGCTGAAGCGCCTTGGACATATTGACCTGAGCCTTGGTGTCCTTTGGCGTAATTGTCAGCGAAATCACGGGGTTAGGAACGAACATGCTGCTCATTGCCAACTCGATTTTACCATCGGTGAAGGTGTCGCCAGAGTAGCAATCCACGCCGAATGTCGCCACGATATCGCCGGCCGAAGCCTCATCGATGTCCGCCATCTCGTCGGAGTGCATCCGAACCAAGCGGCCGATTTTGACTTTCTTGCCGTCGCGAAGGTTGTACATGAAGTCACCCTTCCGCATGCAGCCTTGGTAGACCCGCATATAGGTAAGCTGTCCGTAACGACCATCTTCGAGCTTAAAGGCCAACGCCACCAGTGGGAGTGCGGGGTCTGAGACGACCTCGACCATCACTTCGTCACCATCTTCAGATTGCTCCATATCGATGGCCTCGTTGCGCACATCGGTAGGGGCTGGAAGCCAGTGAATCACGCAATCCAAAAGTGCTTGCACACCCTTGTTTTTGTAAGCAGAGCCGCAAAGCACTGGTGTAATCTCGCGGGCGATGGTGGCCGCGCGGATGGCCTTGTGCATCAACTCTGCTGTGACCTTCTCTTCCATCATGGCTTCCATGAGGTCGTCATCAAACATACTGACGGCGTCGAGAAGAATCTCACGGCGTGACTCGCACTCTTCAAGAAGCTCGGCGGGGATCTCTTCTTCGCGAATGACCTCTCCGTTTTCGCCCTCGTAGTACCAGGCCTTCATGGAGACCAGATCGCAAACGCCGACATGCTCCTCTTCAAGGCCGATTGGCACTTGAGCCATGACTGAGTTGTGACCGAGTTTTTCGCGAAGCTGGTCGCAAACACGGAAAGGGTTTGCACCTTGGCGGTCACATTTGTTGACGAAGGCGATACGAGGAACGTTGTAGCGTTTCATCTGCCGGTCAACAGTGATCGACTGAGATTGGACACCCGAAACAGAGCAAAGCACCAAAACGGCGCCGTCAAGCACACGAAGTGCACGCTCAACCTCCACCGTGAAGTCCACGTGGCCGGGGGTGTCGATAATGTTGATGTGGCGGCCATCCCACTCGCAGTGGGTGGCAGCAGACTGAATGGTGATGCCGCGCTCGCGCTCGAGCTCCATCGAGTCCATCTTGGCACCGACACCGTCTTTACCGCGCACATCGTGGATGGCGTGGATTCGGTCCGTGTAAAACAAGATGCGCTCGGTAAGTGTGGTCTTACCGGAGTCGATGTGAGCTGAAATTCCGATGTTCCGGATCAAGTGCAGTGGTGCGGTCATGGTGTCCCTCAATGTGCTGAGAAAAGTGTTCTAATCGGGGTCGCGTTTATGGCGATTTCTCACTTTGTGCAACGCATCGGATGCTGCGCCATCAAAGTGTCACCGACAGTTGCCGACGAACCATCGGCCATAAACCACCAAATGCCCGCCTTTAACCTACTCTACCGTCACCCGACGTCGCCCGGAAACGGCCTGAGACATCGACACGAGCTCGCCATCGGGAAGGATGACCCGGATCGCGTCCACTGTTGGGTGCTCACCCAAGCCAAAATGGACGACCGACTCCGAGACCGCCCCAAAACCCGAGGCCGTCGTCGCCCACCCCACACGCCAGCTGCCACCCACCTCGATCTCAACCGTGCTGCCATGCGGTGCGGCCACCTCGAGCCAACTGTTGGCGGTGCACCCTTCGCTCAGCAGCAACATCGGCCGCCCTTCGACATCGGTCACGATAAAGTCCAGCAGACCATCTTGATTGTGGTCGGCAGCGACGATGCTTCGCCACGAGCCCATCTGTCCAAAGCCATGAGAATTGGCCTCCTCGAAATGCCCTAAAGACACCTGACGTCGCACATTAAAAGGCATGTCCAAAACGATGGGATTTTCTGAAAATGCATGCCATAAGTCCCCTTCGGCGACCGCCACATCGAGCAATCCGTCATTATCGAAGTCGACCAAGATTCCTCCCCAGGCCATGCTGCGAATCGTCCCGTCAAGGGTGTCCGCACCTGTGCTTTGGCCCAGGTCTGCGTACGAGCCATCTTCTTGCTGCTCCAAAAGTAAGTTTTTGGCGGTCGCAGTCAGGTATAGGTCTGGGCGACCGTCTCGGTTGGTATCCCCCAACGAAACCCCCATCCCATCGACACTTAAATCACAACGACAAGCTTCGTTTGCAAGCTCAAGATTTCCCATATTGTTCCGCAATAGAAAGCTCGCCTGATGTTTTGAATCAGAGGGTGCCGCGGAGGGGTCGAGCTCGTTGACGACGAAAACATCTTGCCAGCCGTCTTGGTCCCAATCAAGCCACTGCACATCAAAGCCCTTTTGATGGCCCCATTCCGGCGGAATCACCGCCTCGTCCAGGAGAAAGCTCCCGTCCCCCATGCCCCACGCGATGACGTCCATGGCAGCCGACCCGGCGGTATCCATCGCACTCATTAAGACATAGGCATCCTGTATTCCATCTTGGTCGATGTCCATGGGGTGAATCGATTTGGTCACCGAGCCTGGGGCAGAAAAAGATGACACTGGAAAGGATTGCGCTTGCCAACCCGTGGCGGTGTTCAGCAAAACAGAGGGTTCGAAACCGCCGATAAGCAAATCCAGACGACCATCGCCGTCTAGGTCTGCCATTCCGATTTGGGTAACCTCACTGCTCGCATCCAAATGAGATGACACAAAGCCAGTAGACTCTCGCGTGTGCAGGACCGGGGGCTCATCCCGGTAAAAGAGAATGAGATCGAGGTCACCATCGCGGTCGAAATCGGCCACCGCCACCGCAGCGGCCTCAGTGTGCTCATCCAAAGTGAACGCTGGCGCAGCAATGCCCCACTCGACCGCCTTGTCTACATACGAGACCGCAGCCATGGGGTCTGTGCAAGACACGACGGGACCAAAATGCATCCGTGCTTGGGTGGGTGGTGCCCCGGTGTCCTCTTGAATGGACCCGGTGTCTAAATCACCCGAGGCGACCACAGTGCAGCCCCCCTGGGGGTCGGGAACATAACCTGAGGCACAAGGCCCTGGCTTGGCCTGAGAACACCCCAAACCAAATGCCGGCAGCAAAATTAGGGTAGAGCGCAGCAAACAATCTCCATGCAGTGAGTTTAGCTGGAATCGACAGCTCGGGTGGGAATCTCCGGCGAGGCTTGACAGCTCGAGATACCTTTCGGACAACATGAGGACCCGAAACATGATCCGACCCCAACTCTTGCTATGCCTTTTTGCCTTGGCTTGCTCCAACTCACTCCCCACTGACCCTCAAAAGATTGAGGCCGGTGACGCTGACGCTGACGCTGACGCTGACACTGACGCTGACGCTGACGCTGACGCTGACGCTGACGCTGACGCTGACGCTGACGC
>OBJC01000100.1_pt1 | contig 16572 bp, 11 predicted proteins | sample 1481521 | NCBI WGS metagenome assembly OBJC01 (sample SAMEA2341961, study PRJEB22496) | metagenome | biome: marine; feature: hydrothermal vent; material: water | place: Pacific Ocean | collected 2011/2012 | reverse complement strand
ACGTGTGCTCTTCCGATCTAAATGTCGCCCGATATCACGCAAAAAGTGGATGTAGCCTAAGCCCATCAACCACTCTGCATTGTCGACAACGACCGCCGAGTCCAGATCGAGAAACTGCCCAAACTGCAGCTTCATACAGCTCAAATTGTGGGCGATTTTATCGGGCGTCAAAATCTCACGGGTTTTATCCTTACCCGAGGGATCGCCGATCATCGCCGTCCCGCCCCCAAGCAACACGATGGGTTTGTGCCCAGCGGCTTGCAAATGTGCCATGGCCATAACGGGCAACAGATGGCCCACATGAAGGCTATCGCCCGTGGGATCGAAGCCGACATAAAAAGTGACAGGCCCGGCATCCATGTCTGCTTGGATGGCCGAGAGGTCGGTGTGGGATTTGATAAAGCCGCGGGCTTGAAGGGTATCGATGGGGTCCATAGATGCTGACCTACTCGGCGAACCGCCCTCAGGCAAGCCGCGCCCGCCGCCTAATCAAGCCCAACACCAAGACCATGAAGGCTCCCAAGCCCGACGGCACTGGAGAAGTGGTACATGCACAACCCTTTTCAGGTGCATCACCGCCGCTCAGCCTTGGCGGCCCAACCTGAGTCGGAATCTTTAGGCTGTGATCACCCGTGTTGCCTTTGTCATGGTGAATGCTCCCCCACTCGACCACTTGGTCAGCTGGGCCAGCAGTGGACCAGGCATGAAGCCAACCCTCTCGGGTGGACACGACGACATCCAAAAATCCGTCGCCATCGATGTCACCAACCGCCGGAGACCCTAAAATCCAATGGCCCGTAAACTTGGGCCACCCTGGCGCCACATCCCCATCGACATCCCAGGCATACAGCATGTAGCCGCCTGATCCATAAATCGCCTCGGCACGCCCATCTCCGGTGATGTCCGCCACCGCCGGTGCCACCAAAAACTGAATATCCTCAATCTGGCGGGGCCAGCCTTGAAGCATCTCACCGGTCACACCTGACCAAGCCATGACGGCGTGCTGAAAGTCAAAATGCTGAGTCATGGCCAAACTGGCGATCCACAACAGGCCTGCGCCCCCTTGAATCGGGTCTGGGAGTCCGTCTCCGTCCAAATCGCCAAAAGAAGGATTGTTGACCATCTGCACCACACTGGGCACATCTACATTGTGGTCTGGTGCCCAACTCATCTCCACAAACGGGACTGCGAGATGGTCGGTACCATCATGAGACAAGATGGCCGTCTGCCCCAACATCACCGGGTTGGCAATCTCGAGATCACCATCACCATCGATGTCTGCTGCAGCCATCGATGCCGGATGACCTTGGCCTATCAAGGGCAATAGGGCCGCATTATTGACCAAGCCATCATCCAAACGTGGCCAACCGGGCTCGGCCTCACCTGTGATGGCGTCAATCAAATAGCTCGCACTGAAACGGCCATTCAGCACCGCCTCATTGGTACCAAAACCGATTTCCATGCGCCCATCGGCATCCACATCGGCCACCAAGGCACTGGCGATAGAGCGGGCGCCTGCGCTGCCACACATTTGGTCTGCGAACTCTCGCTCCTCGGTCCCGGGAAAGCACACTTCGATGGGATATCCCCGCCAGTCACGCCCCGCGCCATCGACCACATAAAGCCGACCATCGGCACCAGGCAGTACAATTTCTGCCGCACCATCTTTGTCTAAATCCCGAACTGTTGGCGCCCCAGCGAACCCATGGCCATAGGTGTGAGCACCGTCAAATTCGTCGGCGCTGCGTCCTTTCGCTTGATAGGGAAAACCGGTCACCCGCCGGCCATCCAAATGCCAGGCATACAGCCCGCCCAAAAGCGTGGCGCCGACAATTTCGTCCTCGCCATCGCCATCGATATCCCCAGCAGCGATGGTGGCGATGAAGGAGTCACCCACGCCACCGTCTACATCCCCCGAGCGATAGCCTGGGCTGTCTCGGTGGAGTCGGTCGCGAGGGTCAATCGACACAGGCCACCCAACGACCGGGCTACCATCGCCATAAAAGGCGAGGACCGTACCGCTGGCCGTACCAATCAGCACCTCGAGCACCCCATCGTCATCCATGTCGACCAAAATCGGACTGGCCTCGCCCGAGGTGCCCATATCGATCGGAAATCCGGCCATCAGGTCCTCATCGGGAGACACGTAGAAAACCTTCCTCATCTCCCCCTGGCGACCCTCCCCATCGGTCACCCGAACACGGATGGTCACCGCCGGTTGACTGACCCGCTCCATCCGCTCAACGATTCCCTCAAAAATCGAGGGCTCTGGGATGGGCGCGCCGAGAGCGTCGACCGTATTAAACCGCGCAATCTCACCATCTACCGGGCCGTCTGAACTCTCGTTGGCCAACTCTGTCCAAACCGATGGCTCGTGGCCCAAGCCGTATTCGACCACATAGTTAAAGGCATCGGTGCGGGCCGAGATACGCCCGGTGATGCTCACGACCGAGGTGCGCGCAGGGTCAAAAATCGCATACCACGCTGGCGAATCCACGGTCACCGATGGGGGGATATCGCCGTCAACCAAGGCCGAAACAGCCGCACCGACATTGACCCGGCCGTAGCCATAAAAGGCATCCCACCCTTCTTGGCTTGGGTAGGCTTTGGATATCGCGAGCTCATCCTCAGATAAAAACACATCATCAACCGTGCCCACCATCAGCTGGTACACCTCACTCGCACTCAAATCCAGGCCAAGATTTCGGGCAGCGGAGTGAATCAAGCCGATGACCCCAGTGGTGACCGCACACGCCCCCGTCGCACATGCTGCGGAGGGGGCGACCATCACCATTCGAGAACCATAATTATTGCAGTTCAAGGTGCTCATATAGCTGTAGGCGTCTTGGTCTTTATCAGCCGTGTTGTGCTTGATTGAGTGCACGTAGACCACATTGTCGAGCACGGCCGGAAAGTTGTGGTGGTAGGCATTTTCATCGCCCGCAGCCCCCACAATCAGCGTTCCCTGGTCAAAGGCATAGGCCGCAGCTGAGGTGGTGGATGCTGGATTAGACAACGCACCCACAGCCAGATTCACGACCACAGCACCAGAATCCACGGCAAAGACCACACCCTCACCCGCGCGCTGACCGTCCGTCACAAAGGAATCGCCGATTCGCACCGCCAAAATGGCGCAGTTTGGACACACGCCAATGGTGCCGCCGCCAGGCTCCCCAAGGTTTTTCCCCTCAGCCGCAGCCTCGCGCATCACCCCGGTCCCGTGGGTGCCATAGTTATGGTCCCAATCGTTATAGGCGTCGTTATCGTTCCCAAAAAAGTCCCAACCGGAGATGTCGTCAATATAGCCATTTCCGTCGTTATCCACCCCGTCCCACTCGACCCCGAACGCGGTATAAATCAAGTCCGATGGGTCGAGAACATCGTCCGACGCATCCCGACCAGCGCTCATATCTACCCGCAGGTCGTGGGCCCAGTCTTCGATATTGGCCAAGCCATTGCCATCGCAATCATGCGCCTCGGCCGGCGTGCCATCCTCACAAATCGGCTGGGGTAATTCCGCCACGTTCAAATAGAGTTTGTTGACGATGTCTTGATGACCCCAACTCACGCCGGAGTCGGCAACCGCGATCAGCACATCCCACCGCCCAGTGGTGGTCTCCCAAGCCTCATTGGCGGCGATACCGCTGCCCATGTCCAACTCACCCTCTCTAACCGAAGCCAACGATTGATCGGGGATGTAGCTGATAAACGCCCAATCCTCCTCGAGGTCTGGGGGGCACAACTCGGGTGTCGTGGGGTCTCCACAGCCCGGAAAAGACTGTGCGATTGGAACGGTGGCGTGGGCATGGGCCAACAACAGGGAAAGAACGAGCTTCATGTGCATTTCTCCAGCCCCCCACGATAACCAGCCCAGGGTCGCCCGCATGAATGAAATGTTTAGAGCTTGTCAGGGTCTTGAGGTAGACGCCATCGTCAGCCCCACTCGGGTAAACTGAACCACGCACTTGGCCTTGGAGCGACGGCTTGTTTTTCTGGTTCACAGTAATGTCCGCAATCGCTGGCTATGGCGATGTGAGCGAAGACGGCTACCCCTCTTGGGCTGAACGGGATGTCCACATCTGGACCAATATGATGCGGGTTGATCCCGAGGAATTTTTTGGACCAGGAAACGACTGGGGGGCATCGTGCGACTTTAGCGACTTTTACGCCTCAGAACGCGAGATGATGGCGCCGCTGTACTACGATTTCAACCTAAACGATGCCGCTCGATTTCACTCGATAGATATGTGGGAAAACGATTGGTTCGACCACCCATCTTCAGATGGCACCAGCTTTGGCGCACGGATGGGCCGCTTTTATACCGACTCATCTTGGGTCGGCGAAAACATCGCCATGGGCTACCCCGACGCGATGGTGGCGGTGGTTCACGGCTGGATGTGCTCCGCTGGACACAGAGCCAATATTATGAACGCCGACTATAACGAACTCGGCACGGGGGTTGTTTCAACCTACTACACCCAAGATTTCGCCAATGGCGATGTATTTACCGCGAGTCCAATCGCGATGGGCAACCACAATCCAATGATGCCGGCGGGCTCAGTCAACTTTTTTGTGGATTACCAAGGCGGGGAGCCAGACCGGATACAAGTGATGGTCGACGGCGTTCCCACAGACCTCGACCTCGAGTTTGGCGAAGCTGATCAAGGGGTGTACACAGCGACTATTTCCATGCCCGTATTGCCTGCCACCGCACCGAATTGTCACAGTTATTATTTTCGATGGGAAGCGGGCGACGACCGCGGCAGCTTCCCTGAGGAGGGCAGCTACCTATTCGGGTCGACCTGCCCCGAAGAAAACATGTGGCGCTCAGGGCACCCTTCAGAAGATGACGACACAGCCGGCATGGGCGACGATGTCAAGGGTTGGGGCTGCAGCAACTCAGGCCACAGCCGGGGTGGGCCTTTGGCTGTGCTGGGATTGATCGGATTCTTAGCGGTGACAAGACGACGCTCTTGACACGACCACAAGGCCCGCTGCACCGGTTACAGTGGGTCCACCAACCGCGCTGGAAGCCCCATGAACCGACTGTTATTCCTGCTCATACCCTTGCTTGGCCTCAGCCATAATGCTGAAGCCAAGGACCTCCGCGGCCGCTTTGGCGTTGGCTTCAACCAACAGCTTGGCCACGTGTCGGCTCTGTCTGTTCGTTACGCGCTCCCCACGAACTCCCATGCAATGAACATCCAACTCGAAGGAAACTTTGGGCTGGACACCGCCTCGGCACTCCAGCCCGACGGCGAGTCTGGGGCGTTTGTCTCTGACCGGCGGGTGTTTTCTGGGGCACGCCTGCTGTACGGTGTGGTCGCAGAGGACAATATGACCCTTTTTGGTGCGGGAGGGGTGGGCATTTTGACCAACACCGACTCCACCACCGTTCGCTTTCAGCCCTCAATGGGGGCAGATTTCTTTTTGTTCGGCTTGGACAATCTCGGCTTCACCGTGGAATGGGGCCTGAACCTCGACACCGGCGGGAACCCTGGAATTGAAACCACGGCGTCGATGGCGGCCGGCGTCCACTACTGGTTCTAATGTTTTTCCGTGTGCTGGCGAGCCTAACGCTTGGCGCTATCATGCTCTGTACGGTGGCCAAAGCAGCCTCCTTCGACCCGAGCCTGACCTGGCGTACCCTCAAGACCCCTCACTTCAACATCACGTTTCACCAGGGTGAAGCAGCCCTCGCAGAAGAGGTCGCAGGTGTTGCTGAGGCTGTCTATGACAAGATGAGCGCCGAGCTGGCCACCGCGCCTAAACGGCCAACAGAGCTCGTCCTGATCGACCCAACCGACATGGCAAATGGCTACGCGACCCCCATTCCCGTCAACACCATCGTCATCTTTGTGACCGCGCCAAACGAAAGCTCGGTCCTCAGTCAATATGAAAACTGGAACGACGCGCTTCTCACCCACGAATTCACCCACACCCTGCACCTGGACACCATCGAGGGGCTGCCCAAACTCCTTCGCCTCGCTTTGGGCCGGGTGGTCAACGTTCATCGAACCTCTCCAGGTTGGATGATTGAGGGCCTCGCAACCTTGCAAGAGACACGCCACACCAGCGGTGGTCGGGGGCGTTCGAATGTGGCTGATATGGTCAAACGGATGGCCACCCTCGAGGATGAGTTTCCCCCACTCGGCAATATGGAAGGCTTCCAGGTCAGCCCACCCTCAGGCAACTTGCGGTACCTATTTGGTCAGGACTTCATGCAGTACATCGCCGATACGGCCGGTGAGAACGTCTGGACAAAATGGCTTCACGGCTACGGCGGGGGCTTCCCTTATTGGCTGCCAACCAAACGGGTTTTTGGGAAGCGGTTGGTGCCCCTTTACAAAGATTGGCGCGAACAGCTCAAGGCCAAATACGGTGCACAGGCTGAGCGAATCCGTGCGGCGGGCGAGACCAAAGTTCGCATGATTTCAGATGGTATCTCATCGTGCATGGGCCCCACCTGGTCTCCGAACGGCGAAACCCTGGTCTACTCATGCGCAGACCCTTCGACTGGGGCGGCCATCAAGCTTCATCAACGCGGCGAGGCAAAAGCAGAGATTGCGCTCAAGGGTGCATTCGCCCAAGACTTCACCTGGCGAGCAGACTCTGAGGCATTCTTCTTTTCAGCCAACCACAAGGTCAACAACTTTAACCTGTACGACGATTTGTACTTTCACCAGCTCGGGCACAAGACCGCCAAGCTGCTCACCCGCGGCAAGCGCGTCCGTCAGCCAACACTGTCCCCTGACGGTCGTGACTTGTTGATGATTAGAAACAAAGTCCAGCAAAACCAACTGGCGCGGTTTTCGGTCGATCAAGAACTCGACGTCCTCACAGACTTCAAAGACCACACCCAGTTGGCAAACCCAGTCTTCTCGCCGGATGGTCGATTTTTGGCGATGAGCGTGTGGGCCCATGGTGTACGAGACATTTGGATTTATGGCGCAGAGGGTCAGCCCTATCGCCGGGTCACCGCTGACAATGCCCACGATATGGACCCTGTGTGGTCGGCGGACGGGCGATGGCTGTACTTTTCTTCTGATCGCTCGGGCATCTTCAATATTTATGCCATCGAACTGGCCACCGAGACGGTCCACCAAGTCACCAACGTGTTGGGCGGCGCCTTCCACCCCGCACCCCACCCCGACGGAACAACCCTCACCTTTGAGTCCTTCAGCAACAATGGGCCCGATGTGGTGGAAACATCTTTGGCCAAAGCGCATTGGACTCAGCGCGGACTTCTGCCGAGCCCATTGCTGTTCACTGGCTCACTTGCCGACACCCAAGCCCTCAACCTCCCCCCAGCACCTCCGCCTTCAACCGGCACGCTCGAGACTATCGAGGGGACATCTACCCAAAACCAATATGGTCACCCCCGTCTCCCCTCCGGCATTGCAAGAACCGTCCCCATCGTGAGCCATCCGGCCCTACAGGGCTACGGCGGCCCATTCAGTGGCTTTTCAAAGCTGCCCGTATTCTCCAACCCTTGGCTGGACACGCCGCAAACCGGCCCCGATGTCGAAGAGGCCGAAATAGAGTCTGAAGACGAGCACGCATCGGAGGAAGACTTTGAGTTCAGCTACCCGGTGACCCGATACAACCCCAACCCCACCTTGTTTCCACCACGGTATTTAATGCCTGGGGCCACCTTGGCTTATGGCGACACCTTGATGGCCATGGTGAGCACATCGAGTTGGGACACCTTGATGCGCTGGTTTTATGGTGGATTTGTCTCCTACCGAAGTGACAACAACTACGTTGGATGGGGGGTTTCAGCCGCCTACAACAAGTTGGAACCGGTCATCAGTGCCGGCGCCTACAGCTACACCGTGCGCTACGGTCCCTTATTTTTGGAACCGCCTCCGCCCTCAGATGGCGGAACCTGGACCCGCTCCATTGAGCAAACTTCGGATAGCTATTTCGACAAACGCACCCAAACTTACCTCAACGTCTCCATGCCTCTAGGTGGGGCAAGTATCGCCTATGTCAAGTGGGCCGGACTCAAGCGGAGCCCCTTGGTACCCTTGAGCCACTATGAGAAAGATGGCGAACGGGTGTACCGACCTGGCATCCCAACCCGGGGCTACTTTTCCTCGATTGGTGCGGGCTGGGGCAAGGGCAAGGGTACAGCCTACGGGCGAGCGGTGTCGGTAGAAAAAGGCACCTACTACAGCGTCAGCTCCAAAATGACCTCCAGTTATTTGGGCAGCACCATCCTGGACGAAGAGGACAACCCAAAAGCCTTTTCTCAGCTTCAATTCGGCGCAGAGTTTCGGCGATATGTACCCATGCCGTGGCTAGACAACCATGTGTTCTCCGCAAAATTTTCCGGCGGTGGAACCATCGGCGACCGCAACAGGTTTGGCTCTTTTCGCTTGGGCGGAAACTTTGGGCTTGGGGGCCTGTACACCCTGCCTTCCGAGTACCGACCCCTCCGCGGATTTGAGCCTGGCACCGTATACGGTGACTGGTATTATTTGGCCAGCTTTGAATACCTGCTCCCCTTGTGGTGGATCGATAGGGGCGTGGGCACCGTGCCCCTCTTCGCCCGTTACTTCGCCTTGGCGCCCTTCCTCGACGCTGGCCACGCATTTGACGCGCTTCCAAACGGCGATGAGGACCAAGAGCCCATGCTGCCCAACACCTTGGTGGGGACCGGAATGGAGTTGAGGGGGGCGGCCATTATTGGCTACGGCGTCTCTCTGACCATGCGCGTCGGATACGGCTTCGCGCTCCGTGGGCCAGGCGTTCCTTTCGGGTCGCCAAATGGACTCTATGTCCGCTTTGATACGGGCTTTTAATGGCGCCGATTCTGTTTCTCCCGTGGGTAATCCTCGCCCTTTCGCCAGCCATGGCCGACCAAGAGTGTCGCCCCAGCCAAGTTGGCATCCAGCTGAAAATCAGCCATAAAGCGATTCAGGGCGAGCGCTGGGACATGGCCTTGGACTGTCTAAACGGCTCTCCCGCACCCGAGTGGGCTGGGCACGTGGCCGCTTTGCGGGGGCTTAGCCTTCTCGGCACCACCCGAGTGCCCGACGCGGTGGTGTCACTCCAGACCGCATTGGACGACCCCAATCTTTTGCCGCCGCTTCGCGATGTGGTCCGCTTCCGACTGGGCCAAGGTTTGTCAAAAATTGAAGACCAGACAGGCGCATTAAAAATGCTGACGGATTTGCTCGCCCAAGGCATGCAGGGCCCTGGAAAGCTCCCCGCCCCGGGGTCGGTCGATCCTGCCGAGATTCGGTCAGAAATCGCAGACATTCAAGTGGCCCAAGGCAAGATAAAGGCTGCGGTCCGCACTTTAGAAACCCTGTGGACCCACAACCCCACAAGTCCGTTCGCTGAAGGGGTCGAGGCACGGCTCACAGCGCTTCAGGTCAGCATCAACACCGAAAGTAATGCCGGCCAACTCTTGGTGCTCAGACGCATAAAGACCCTCGAGAAATTGTACCGAACAAGAGCTGCGCTGGCTTTAAGAGAGCAACTCCCGCCTGGACACCCTTCCCTGGAACCTCATGCATTGGCAGCGGCGGTCTTCAAGGCCAAAGACTATGCGCGAGCCACAGCACTGCTGACCGTTTTGAGGAATCGCAGCCAAGATGAAGGCATCTTGTTGGCCTTGGCCCAAGTGAGATCAGGCCAAGCCGGCGCGAGCATCAAAACCTACCGTCAGTTGGCCCAAGGTTCGGGCCCAGTCGCTGAGTTGGCGGCCTATAAGCTTGGGTATATGGCCTTTGACCAGCGAGACTGGTCCACATCAGTTGGTGTTTTGGCCCGGTATTTACGTGAATTTCCCAGGGGTTTACACACAGAATCTGCGCTGTGGTTTAGCGCTATGGCCCATCTTCGACTGGGTGAGCTGGGGGCGGCAAACAAGAGACTAAAGCGATTGGAACTCGACCACCCCAGGTCCAGTCTTCGACCCGGGTCGGTCTATTGGCAGGCTTTAACTGGGCCCAAAACAGATCGAAAAGCACGGTTGGAGAGCGTCATAAAGCGCTGGCCTCAAACCGGGTACGCATGGTTCGCCTCACAGGCATTGGGAATTACCTACCCCTTAAAGCCCGAAATGAGTTCAGAGGGCATCTTGCCGGCGCTGGATGGACCACACTGGAGAATCGGGAGCGAATTGTCCAGTGCGGGATTGGATGCTTGGGCCCGACCTCACTTGGAAATTTTGTCCAAAAATACGAAGAATCTTAGCAAGCGCCAAAAAATCGGTCTGGCAAATGCCCTGATTGGTGCAGGGTCATACCGCTCGGCCAAGCGAATGGTTCGGCACTGGTGTGGAGCCCCTGGGACGGCCAGCAGCCCATCACTTATTGCCGCTTGCTGGCCAAAACCCAATGCGGCGCACATCCAAAGCATGGCCGCCAACGCTGGCCTTCCGCCCTATTTACCATTCGCCATCATGACTGCGGAGAGCGCCCTCGACCCCGCGGTCACCTCTCCGGCTGGGGCCCGAGGCTTAATGCAATTGATGCCCAGCTTGGCCTTGGACCTTCATCAGCAGCTGTGGCCAGACCAACCCTTCAACCCCGACCATATGTACGCGCCCGACTACAACGCAATACTGGGCACCACTGAGTTGATTCACTTGGCCGAGCAATTTGCCGAGGTGGGTGTCGAAAACCCCTTGCCCTTGGTGATCGCTGGCTACAACGGCGGTGCCGATGCGGTGGCACGGTGGGTAGAGCACTACCAAGGCCAAAACCAGACCCCCTTATCGGACTGGAGCCAACGCCCAGTGCCGGATGTATGGGCAGAGTTCATCGGATATGGGGAGACCCGAAAATATGTGCGAAGGGTCCTCGGCTACCTACAAACTTACCGTCTGGCCTATGGAGACCAAGCGCCCCAAGCCTCTTCGTCGAGTGCGACGGGTACAAGCGCCAAGGGTTCGCAAGGCGCAGAATAAAGGTGATTCAACAGCAGCCCCTCCGCCCCGAGGAGTTCGGGCAAAAAACTGCTTGCTTGGCCACCAAGCAATCGGGTGATGGCACCAAACTTGGGTGGCTTGAAACGAAAGGGGATGACCCGGCACCGTTCGGGGTCTTCACCAGCCAACACGGCCACCCGCTGTACGGCCTGTGCGTAACTGCCCAGTGTATCGACAAGCCCATTTTCGAGGGCTTGGCTTCCGGTCCAAACACGCCCCTGAGCGACGGCTTCCGCCTCATCTTCAGACATGCCTCGCCCAGTTTGGACAATCTGTAAAAAACGCTCATAGACCCGACGGAGACTCCCGCGAAAGCGAATCCGCTGATCTTCACTAAATGGTGCCTCGGATCCCATCATGCCTGGGTCAGGCGATGGCCCCATCCACGTGGTTTGAACCCCAAACCTGGCGAGGGCTGCTCCCAAGACGACCTTGCCACCCACCACACCAATCGAGCCTGTGATGGTGGCAGGATGTGCCCAGATTTCGGCGGCCGGTGCAGAGAGGTAATATCCGCCACTGGCAGCAACATTCCCCATCGCAGCGATAACGGGCTTTTTGTTGCCGAGGGCCGAAACGGCACGGGCGATGAGGTCGCTTGCAAGTGCGCTACCTCCTGGGCTGTCAACAGCGAGGACCACCGCTTTGATGGCTTTGTTTTCGGCAAGCGCATCCAAAACTGGGACAACATCATCAGACACAACCATGCGTCCACCCCGAGGCATTTGGGCCCGGCGCTCAACAATTGGGCCACTCAAGTGCACAACCGCAATCTTGGATCGCCGTCGGCGGATGGCGGGCAGTCGACGCCTCATGCGTATCAAACGCCCATAAGAATGAAAATCCAAGCGCCGGACCTCACCCCCAAGGCGGGTGTCCCACTCCGCCCAATCCTGGTCATTATAGGCAACAGCGTCGACCAATCCAGCTTTATGTGCAGCCCCAGCCGATATCGGGGAGCATTTAAGCAGGGCTTCGAGGGCGTCGACGGCAAGGCCTCTCGCCTCAGCCACGGTCTCGAGCCATCGTATTTGTAGGTCACCCAACAGGTGGTCCATGGCCTCGCGGTTGGCCACGGTTGGCATCGGACGGGTATAGGCCTCTCCAAAGCTCTTGTACGCTCCGGCGCTTTCAAAGTCGACGACCACCCCGAGCTTATCGAGAGCACCACCATAAAAGCGCATCGGCGCAGCCACCCCACTCAAGATAATTTCCGCAGGTGGGCTCATGCTGACCCGGCTTGCAGCACTCGCCAATAGCAACTCACGGTCTGAAAAGGCATTCAAATGAACTGCGACGGGGGTGCCCTCGGCAACCAACCCTCGAATGGCATCGTGCAACTGGTACAACTGGCTGCGGCCCAAGTTCAGCCCCTCGAGAGCGATGCGCACGCCACAGATTCGCCGGTCTTTAGCAATCACTGAAAGCAGATCAAGACAGTGCTCAAACCGGGCTGGCTCCATGGGACTTGCCGTCCCGCCGAGTTTCCACGCCAGCACTGTGCGATTTCGGGTGCTCAGCCAATACCAGAGCGTCACAAGAATGCGAACAGGGATGGTGAGCAGTGTCAAAACAGTCATGACAAGGATACGGACCACAGGACCTCCAACCGCACCCATCTAATCGATCTGGTGCCCCACAGTTGCACGGAGTGCATCATGTCTATTTTGCTCACCCCTGAAGAAATGTCCATGTTCCGCAATGCCCCGGAGGATGAGCTTGTCGACTTGGCTGTAGACCTAGACATACCTGTTCCTGAGGAGATCGATTTGGTGGGACTGCTCGATGCAGTGGTCAGAAGTTTGGCCGCCCTGGGCCAACGTGAGGGTCTCCCCTACTCACCCTACGATGAGGGCGACCTCGAGGCTTTGGCACCTGCAGAGCTCGGAGCGATTGCAAAGCTAAACGGAATCCCCGCAGATACCGAACCGAAAATGCAAGTCACCGCCCTGTTGAAAACGGGGAAAAAAATATACAAGCAGTACCGAAAAACCCGTCCAAAGTCACAAATCCCAATGTACCTGCCCATGTTGCTTGCCCCGCTTGCCAGGCATCTGGTCGGTCAATCAGACTGAGCCGGGACGGCTGACACCAAACCCGATATGCTTAGCGCCTACCCGGAGACACACATGGCCACAAAAAGTTGCCCCAGTTGTGGTGAGGAAGTTCCCGCCGTCGCAGCACGATGTAAATCCTGCTTTTTCGACTTTAACGAAGAACACGAGCCCGAAAAAAGTGGACTTATTGGCTTGCTGGTGCTGTTTGCAGCCATGGCCATGGTGGGGATGAGCGTATTTTGGTATTTGCACACCCAGGTTGCTGCTGAGCGTGTTGTGGTTGAGGAGCAAACTCAATCCATCATCATCACCCGTAAATCTGCGGCAAAAACCGAGGCGACCCGCATACCCTTCAACGAAGTCACACGAATCGAGTACGTCATTGGCGGTGACACAGCAAAATTCGAGATCATCGCGGTGAGCATCAGCGGCGAACGGTATGTCATCCAAGCCTCTGACGACAGCCCCTTAGATACACGGGCAGAGCATGTGTCCAGGACCATGGATAAGCCCTTAGAGAAGGTCACGAACGTCACAACTTTCGGGGATTGATGCATGTTGTCACTCGGCTCGGCTGATTTAGCAATCGACCTCGGAACGGCCAACACAATCGTGGTGCTTCGGGGGCGCGGCATCGTCGTCGACGAGCCTTCAGTCGTGGCCATAGAGCATATGGGCGGTGCACAGCGTGTTGTTGCTATCGGCCACGATGCCCGTCAGATGATTGGCCGAACCCCGGAAAACATCGAAGCGATCCGCCCCATACAGGATGGGGTCATCGTCGACTTCAAGCTGGTCGAGGCTCTATTGAGGAGCTGTATCGAGAGGGCTTTGGGCACTCGCCCATTCGTGAAGCCTCGCGTGGTCGTGTGTGTGCCGAACAGGCTCCAAGATGTAGAACGCCGAGCGATCCAGGATGCCGCCAGATTTGTCGGAGCCAAAGAGGTATTTTTAATCGGAAAGCCTATCGCCGCAGCCATTGGAGCAAACCTCCCTATCGACCGCCCTCTTGGGAATATGGTGATGGATGTCGGAGGCGGCACCACAGAGGTCGGCATTATTAGCCTAGGCGGCGTGGTTGTGAGCCGTTCTGCACAGATAGGGGGCAACCACTTCGACAAGGCCATCATCGACTGGATCAAAGGCCGCCACAATGTGCTGGTTGGCCAACGCAGCGCCGAAGACACAAAAATACAAGCTGGGAGCGCGGTCGTGTCGTTGCATACACGCCGATGCCATGTCACAGGCCGCGATCTATCCTCGGGCATTCCCCGAGAAATACAGGTCAGCTCCGACGACATTGCCGAAGCGATTGGCTCTTGCCTCGAGCAGGTGGTGGAATGCCTTCGGGAGGTATTGAAAGAAAGCCCGCCCGAGCTCGCCGCAGACATTACCGAACAAGGCATAGTGCTTTGCGGCGGTTCCGCGCTTCTCCCTGGACTGGACCAATACCTCAGAGACAAGACCGGATTGCCGGTGGTATTGGCCGACGACCCGCGCCGAAGCACAGCCATTGGTGCGGGGCTGCTCCTAGAAGACCCGACAACCTTGAGTCGCGTGGCATTTTAAACGAGTCGTCCGTCTGACAGTAGGCGAGCGCCGGCCACACCGGCCCCCAGAACCACCGCCTGGCCACGCTCGTCTTTGTGGCTCCAGGCAAAGTGGGCATGCCCCATCACGGCCAAATCAACGGTGTCGAGGTGGCTGAGCAGTGCTTCTCTAGATCCGTCCCAAAGCACCTCACCATCTATATGTGGGGCCCCGGCGAGCCGCCTGAGAATCCAAGTTCCCAAACGGTGGCCGAGCATGCGCATCGCTCCATCCACGAACTCACTGCGTAGAACCCAGCTCATGGCCCGGAACAAGATCGAGCGCTCACACTCATCGCCATGTGCAAGGTGAACTGAACAACCATCAACATGCCGGACATGTGGCCCACAAACCTCGGCCCCAAACCGTGAGGCCATCAGGTTTGCGACTCTGAAGTCATGGTTACCGGGCACGAAGACCATCGCAATCCCCCGCGCCTTCACGCGTTGTAATGCCATGTATACAGGCGCGTACTCAGGTTGGGTGTCGGCCCCGAACACCCAGCCGTAGTGGAAGATATCACCGAGCATCCAAAGCGCGTCCGCATCCAACTGGTCAAGCCACGTGACAAAATTAGCTGCTCTGGGGCAGGCCAGACCACAACAGTGAACATCAGAAATCAAAGCCACACGCATGGGTGGATTATAGGGCATCCCATGAACAAAGAAACCAAACCATTAGCAGCCCGAATGCGTCCTCAGAATATCGACGAGATCTTGGGCCAAGACCATCTGTTGGGGGAAGGCGCCACCTTCCGCGCGGCCCTAGACAATGGAAACCTCTCGAGCCTGCTCCTGTGGGGCCCACCAGGCTGTGGGAAGACCAGTATGGCCAGGCTCTTGGCTGAGCACGCGGGCCTCTACTTCCTGCAATTATCGGCGGTCATGGACGGCATGAAAGAATTGCGGCAGGTCCTGGCGCGGGCAAAGGACATCCGAACATTAGAGGCCAGAGGCACCCTTCTCTTCATCGATGAGATTCACAGGTGGAACAAGGCTCAGCAGGATGCACTGTTACCCCACGTAGAAGAAGGCACAGTTGTCCTGGTCGGGGCAACCACTGAAAACCCGGGCTTTCAAATAATCCCAGCTTTGAGGTCACGATGTTGGCTGTTGACCCTCAAACCACTCGACGACGATGCACTGTTATCACTTTGTAAACGAACCCTTAAGGACAAGGACCGAGGCCTCGGCGGCCAAAACCTGATGTTTAGTGATGAGGCCCTTAGCGCCATCATTCACAGTGCCTCTGGAGACGGTCGCAGGGTCCTGTCGGCGCTAGGGCGTGTCGCAGGCACATTACCGAATGGCACCGAATTGGATGCCAAGGCGCTCCAGGAGATCCTCGGTGAGACCGACCTGCTTCACGACCGTGGAGGCGACGCACACTATGACGTGGCGAGCGCCCTGATTAAAAGCCTTCGAGGATCTGACCCCCAAGGCTCACTGTACTGGTGTGCCCGAATGCTAGAGGGCGGTGAGGACCCCATGTTTGTGGCGAGGCGATTGGTGATTTTTGCAGCAGAAGATGTTGGGAATGCTGACCCCCGAGCCCTTCAGTTGGCCGTGGGCGCCATGCAAGGGGTCCATCTTGTGGGCATGCCAGAAGCACGAATCATTTTGGGGCAGGCCGTCACCTACTTGGCCACAGCACCCAAATCCAACCGTTCATACCTTGCCATCAACAAAGCAATGGATTCCGTTCGCCGCACAGGGGCCTTACAGGTACCAAAGCACCTTAGAAATGCCCCAACATCAATTGCCAAATCCCAAGGTCACGGTGAAGGGTACCAAAACCCCCATGACCACCCTGGGAACATCGTTGCCCAAAGCTATTTACCTCCAGCCCTAGAGGGGCAGACCTTCTACACCCCCACACCACACGGTGCAGAGAAGCTTATCGGTGAACGAATGAAGTGGTGGCACGACCGCCTAAAGCAGCGGCGCTAGACGCCAAACGCAAAAAAGCCCCCAAGGCTTA
>OBJC01000099.1_pt1 | contig 16587 bp, 12 predicted proteins | sample 1481521 | NCBI WGS metagenome assembly OBJC01 (sample SAMEA2341961, study PRJEB22496) | metagenome | biome: marine; feature: hydrothermal vent; material: water | place: Pacific Ocean | collected 2011/2012 | reverse complement strand
CGTCCTCGGGTCGACGCCCAAGTCTCGTGCTGTGGCTGCCTTATTCCAGTTATTCAGCTCAAGGGCTTGCCGTATATAGTTGACTTTAAAGGCTTCTTCGGCGTCAGCCAAGGGTATGATATGGCGCTTTTCGTTTTCGCCCAGCCCCATGTCAGTTGGATTGATGAGCACCCGGTCAGTCATAATGACAGCCTTTTTGATGCGGTTTTCGAGCTGCCGAACATTACCGGGCCAATAATAGCTCCGCATTGCAATGATGGTGTCGTTGCCGAACCCTCGGCATTTGCTGGAGTATTGCTCAGCGTATTTGTTCAAAAAGAACTTGGCGAGCTGATGGATATCGTCACCACGTTCTCGCAGTGGCGGTAAGTTGATGGTGATCTCGTTGAGCCGGTAGACAAGGTCTTCCCGGAAACGCCCAGCATCAAGTTCGGAGTCGATGTCTTTATTCGTGGCCGCAACAACTCGGATGTCCACCGGTCGGGGGGTGAGGTCGCCGACCCGCTCAATCACCCTGTCTTGCAGTACGCGAAGGAGTTTCACCTGTAAGCTCATGGGCATCTCACCGATTTCGTCGAGAAAGAGTGTGCCCCCATTGGCGCTCTCGAATTTCCCCATTTTGTCGGTGACTGCGCCCGTAAAGGAGCCCTTTTTGTGTCCGAAAAGCTCACTCTCCAGTAAATTTTCAGGGATAGCGCCACAGTTGATGGACACAAAGGGTTGCCTGGCCCGTGGGCTGAGCCTGTGAATCTCTTTGGCGACAAGCTCCTTGCCCGACCCTGTTTCACCCAGGATGAGTGCGGATATATCTGTGGGGGCGATCCGCCGAATCATCTTGAAGACGGCCTTCATGGGGGCGGAGGTGCCGATGATGTCACCCTGGGCCGTTTTTCGGAGTTGTTCTCGTAGATTCTTATTGGTGGTCTTGAGCTGGTTGAGCAGTAGCGCTGCGTGCATCGTGACCGAGGCTTGGGCGGTCCAGACCTGCAACAGTGAGAGGTCTGACTGGGTGAAGAGGCCCGATACCGCATCATTTCCCAAATACAGAATGCCCAGCAGGTCGCCACGAAACATCAGCGGTACGCACATCACGGACGAAAGCTTAAGGTCAACCACTGACCGTGATTGACCAAACTGCCGGTCTTTCATGGCATCTGAAACAATCAAGGGACGCCGTTGTTCGATGACCTGGTCGATGATGGTGTCAGACACGACTGAAAGGTCAGATTTTTCATCGATTACATTATGTGCTGCAGCCAGCTCTCGATCCCCATTGCGCAGCACGATTACAAAGCCCTTTTCGGCGCGTGTGAGCGCTACGACTGCCTCGAGGAGTTGCTCGAATAGGCGATCTGGTGACTCCTCTCGCATCAGCTGAGCCGAAAACTCGACCAACTTTGAGAGGTTGTTGGTGGATTCTTCTGGGCTGATGCCAGAGGTCGGCGGGGTGCCTTCGAAAAAAGACAACTGAAAACGACCGATAAGGATGGTGTCGCCTGATTTTATTTTGGCGGATCGTATTTTTTTGCCATTTAAATAAATCTCAGCCTTGGGGTTTACGGCGTTGACTGTGACCTCGGCACCGCTTCGCAAAAGGTTCGCGTGGGTGGCGCCCACATGAGGGTCATCCAAAATGACATCGTTTCCCCTTAAACGGCCGATTGTGACGAGGGGCTTTTTTAAGGAGACGTCTTTTGTGCTCTGTCGAACAGTGTCTGTACATCTAAGATAAGCCATAGAACCCTCGTTGGACCCCAGTATAACGGGCGGATCATCGGATGGGGATGCTCAGGGCCAGTTGAAATTTAGGCTTGCTTGGTGTTTGAGCACGGTCGGAATTTTGGGGCCTAGAAATGTTGACATGGGCACGCCAGTGACGCTTTGCATCCATCGCCGACCATATCCAAAGCGAGTAAAAGCCCGCAGTTGATGTCCACTGAACGGTCTTTTGGGTTCGGAGGCGGGTGAGCTCAGTTGTGCTGGACCACTCACGATTGTCCAAGAGTCCGCCAAAGCTGGCCACGCTCACAATGGCGCAAATGGACTGGCCAATGGCCAATGCGGTGCCCATTCGTTTATCGCCGTTTTGGATTTGATAGATTCCAAATCCTATAAATGCGCTGGGTGGGGTTTTCGGGACTGGCCCCAGAGCGACAGGAGGGAGCGTGGGGGTGATCGGCGTGGCGGGGCGAAGGTATGTGCGAATTGTTTCGAAAAATCCCACAACATCAGGGGGATGCGCAAACGGGTCGATGGTGTACAATGGGGCTGACGTCAAGACCGATTCAAAGAGGCGACGAGCCTCTTCTTTATTGCCTTGGCTGTAGTGGACTTCACCCAAGTAAACCTGGGCATCTCGGCGGGTCGATGCGTCGACTAAGGTGGTGTCGTTGATCAGGGCAGCGAGCATTGTGGCGGCCGTGGCCCCTTCACCTCTTTGGTACATGTGAACTGCGGCCGATAGGCGCTCCCCGTGCGACGGGTCGTGGGGCGCTACGGTTTCAGCCATGATTGGCGCGTTTAAGCCTTCGGCCTTTGCGTTTTGACTGGCCGCAAAAATCAGGGCCATATGCATGAGAATGAAGCGCATCGTGGTTCGAGCCTACGTTGGCCCCACACAGGATGCAAGCCTCTTGGATTTGATGTTTGTCAAGTGCGACAGAACGTACTACTCGCGTTTTATATCAATATATATTTACCTAAAGAGTGGAATTTAAATGAAACGCTTAGAAACCCAACCATGGTGGGCCGAGATGATCGAACTTAAAGATGTGCTCTCCTTGCGAGAACTCTCGGAGAAGTTTGGTGCCTCGCCAGCCGCTATCGCCAATGCCCTTAAGCGAAATGGTATCAAGCGGGTAAAGGCGCCGGCCGGGCCAAGGAAGGGACGGAAGGGTCGCCGAAGAGGGCGTCGGTCCGTTCTGGATAGGTTTCGGGACCAAATGGGCACTGTTGTCGACCGTGAAATCGCCGAATTGGCTGGGGTGACGGTTAGCGCTGTGACCAACTATAGAAGGCGTCACGACATCAAGGCATCAGCCAGTAGAGGGCGGCCCCGTAAGCGTCCAGAGGCTCAGGAAGTACTGAGCTTAAAGGCTGTTGCGCGACCAAAAGCGGGAGCCCGAGGCTACCGTGTCGTGATTGGTGGCGAGGCTTTTGTGGTGATTGCAGGGGACATCGCTGAGGCAGCGACCAAGGCGAAACAGAACGGCCGCGGTGAGGTGACTCAGATTGAGCTGCTCGGGCGTGCCCTGGGCTAACCCTTACGTTCTGCGATTCTCGTTTCGAAGGCACCGCTTTCATCGGTGAAGGCCGTCGCCAGCAAGGTGCCCTTAAGCGTGCGCACCTCGATGAGGGCAAAGCGGACCGCCTCGCCAAGCCGGGTGACCCTTCCTGAGATGAGTTCACCCGTAGATAGATAGACCGTTCCTTGGTCTGTGGCTGGGTCAACAAGCACGCGAGCCATCGCCAAGTCTGCATTGGGCGGCGACACGAGCAGTGCGATGGATTGCGGCGGTAGGTCCAGGTCAAAGCGCCCATCAGCGTCCGTACTTGTGGAAAAGACATAGCCATCAAAGCCAGTCTCCTGGGCATTTACAGCAGCCCTTGGTACCGGCTCACCATCTGTGTCGAGGACCGACGACGAAAACTGGACCCTGTCTGGAAGGTGGATGGCAGCCAAGTCCACTCGGGTCGCGCCAACCCTAAAGCTGATGGATACACCCCCAAAAGGGGTGTCAAACTCAGGGATGATTTCGCCTGTCCAGGCGCCTGCCAGGAGGTCTCTTCCGAACAAACCATCCCTGTCGGTGTCGGTTTCGACTTGGAGTCGACCGTCGCTGTAGTCGAGCTCCACAGAGCGAAGGCGGACGCGAACATTACGAATGGCGCCGCGCCCCTCAGCATCAAAGACCTGCCCAAACACAGCCACCGGTGTGATCTGCCCCATATTCACATCGAGAGAGAGCCCGTCGGTCTCTGCGACCATTGCTGGAAGGCGAATAACGGGCATGGCTTGCCCGATTTGGCCCATTACCTGCAAGATGTATTCATCTGGGTAGGCCCGCAAAAGGTAGTGTCCGCTTTGGTCGGTGGTGGTGCTCGGGCCCATGACACCTGTGGCGAGGTGCTCTAGGGCAACCTTGGCCCCCACGATTGCGCTGCCTTCACTGTCTCGCACGATGCCAAAAACCGGTGCACCGTAGCCGAGGTCGATGGTCTCGAGATCACGCTTGTCGGTGATATCGGCATCAGAGCTGACCTGAAAGGGTAGCGTGCTCCCATCGGTGGGGACGATGCTGAACTGGTAGCCGTTGGATGGGGGCACCATAAGGCTGAAAAAGCCGTTGTCATCGGTCGTGACTGATGCACCGCTGAGGGTGCCGACCCTGATCACGGATACTGTGGCCGAGACTGGCTGACGGTCTGCGCCGGGTACTTCGGCATTGTTTGGGTTGACCTCATACCCGACGACCTGTCCAGACACTTCAACCGAAGGGCTAAGTTTGATGTCCATGTCATCGAGTTTTGTGTCTGCGCTGGCGAGCCAAGATTGGTTTGCTAAGTCCGGGTTGGTGGGTCCTGGGAACAGATCAATGCGGAGCTGGGCTGCATCGAACGTCCCACCGCCACCTTCAGCGCTATTGGCCGAGTTGTCACCATCTTTGGCCAACTGGGCGCACCCCGCCAAGCAGAGGATGAAGGCAACGCCGACCATCATGGCGCGGCCTCGATATCGATCACCCATTGCATGCGATCGGAGGCACCGGCGGCATCGTAAACCGTACATGTGAGGGTTCGGCCGTTCAGGCTGCTTTCATTCGGGAGCTGAATTGAGCTGCCCTGGTAATTTCCGCTGACAAAACTTTGGGCATTTCCTTGTGGGCCCAAACCGTTGATACTCCACAAATACTCCATCACATCGTCTTCGTCTGGGTCATAAACCGAGACCCACGCAACCCCGCCTTGGCTGGTGTCGATGAGCAGGATGTCTCCGCCATCGGGGCTGGAGTATTCGATTCTCGGAGCAGAATTTGGGTCGAGTTCCTGAAAAGGGGCCCAAAAAAAGCATCCTTGGAGGGACGTTAATATAAGCAGCCCTCGAAAAAGGGCTTTGGCGTGATGGCTGGTTTGCGTGATCGGGTCCAAGGTGTCTAAAAATAAGTCAGGGAGTGTTGAGGCTAACTGAAACCAACGAGCCAGGCACCGCAGGTTTGAGTGCACGGTGAATGGTCGTTCCGTCCGGGCACTGTACCACCAAACGATGGGTTTTCTCTGGGGAACGTACGCGGAGGATTTGTTGGAGGCTTTGGATGGTGCCTCGCTCGATACCATCCACCTTTACGATGCAATTACCGTTTGGTGCCTCGCGCAATTGAAAGCGCACCGGTTTTCGCTGCAAATCCGTGATGGCGATGGACTTGGCCTCTCCAGGCGCCACCGTGAAGGATTGGGTGTAAGGCAGCGCGTGGTCATTTTGAATACCGAGGGTGTGTGTGCCAGCCGAAACCGAAATGTCGCCAATCGTACCGGTGCGTCCACGTAGTTTTCCATCAATATAAATATCACCCCAAGAGCCCGGAACGGTGACGGTAAGCAGGCCAGATTCTGGTTCGGGTGGGGGGCTTTGTTTTTTGGCGGCCAGGGGCGGTGGCGGTGGCGGCGGTGGTCGTGTTGAGCGTGGGCTTGAGGCGTTACGGGTTGCCACAACGGATGGTGGGGCGTCCAGACCCGATGTTTCGGCTTCATCTGCATCCATGTCGACCGCGGGCGGAGACGGTTTCTGTACAGGGTCAACACCGATTTGGGGCCACATCAAAAACCCACCCGATAAGATCAAAACCAGCGTGCCGAGGCCGATGGCTTGGCGCATTTTTGGGCTAGCTTTTTTGGGCAAGTCGGCGTGCATTGCTCGGATGAGCTCCAACACCTCCTCATGGTTTTCGTCCATCGACAACAGTCGGTTGAACATGCGCAATGCACCCAAGTGGTCGGATTGTAAAAGCCTTTCTTTACCGCCGGTGATGAGCACCGTGCTTAGGGTATTTTGGAGCTGCTCGTTGTAGTCGGTTGGCGCTTGAAGCCACCGGTCGAGTGCCCACTTGGGGTCATCGACGGATATGCCAACGTCGGCGAGGCATTGGTCGAGTCGAAGGGCCACATCCGCTGCAGATTGAGGTCGGTCCTCGGGGGCGGTGGCCATGAGTTGCTCGATGAGGTCTCCGAGACATGGAGATACATCGGGTGCCAACTCGGTCACAGAGGGCCGTTTTCCTTCGATTACATTGCGCAACACGATGCTTGGGTTGCTTCCGGTGAAGGGCAATTGGCCGGTGACCAAGTGAAACAAGAGTGTGCCCAAGCTGAATAGGTCAGACCGCTGGTCTAATACCCTTTCCATGGCCTGTTCAGGGCTCATGTAGGCTGGCGAACCCACCAAGGCGCCGGTGATGGTCAGGTTCACCTCGTCCAAAAACCGAGCGATGCCGAAGTCCATCAACTTGAGTGCACCATCTCGACGCAACATGACATTTTCAAGTTTTAGGTCTCGGTGAATGATTCCGAGATCGTGGGCATAGGACAGGGCCCCTGCGAGTTTGAGCCCCATGGCTGTGGCGACTTCACTCGGGATGCGCGTTCTTTCATCGAGGAGCGCTTGGAGGGTAATCCCATCCACAAACTCGGTAACGATGTAGCAGTAGTCAGCTTCGATACCCGAATAATCAAATATTCGAAGAATATTATCGTGCTCCAGGTGTTCGATGGCTCTGGCCTCACGGGCAAAGCGAAGCCGGTTTCGTTCTGATGCAGACAAATGCGGGTGAAGGACCTTGATCGCCACTTCTCGCCCGAGGGTCATGTGTCGACCCCGATAAACGGTCGCCATGCCGCCTTGGCCGATCTTTTGAATGACCTCGTATTTTTCGACAATATTACCGATCAATTGGGGCCCCAATAATCTTTTGATTGTGTCGTTATCATCGGTTGATTGTACATTTTCGGGTGCTTCGATGCCAGCGGCCTATAATTGGCCTGATTCTCGTGTATCGGTGGTAAGTCCCCGTTCTCCCAAGATTTTGATAATAATTGCAGCGGTTTCCTCTACGGCCTTTCGAGTCACGTCGATCACAGGCCACGTGGGGTTGCGCCTAAACTGATCTTCTGCCCAGTCCAAGTCCGCTAAAATATAGTCCATATCGGAGTAATTTGTTTTACCGGGCATTCTCATGTTCTCAATGCGTTGATATCGGATGTGGTGAAGGGACTCTGGGTCGATGGTCAGGGCGAAAATTCGGTTTTGGTCGACCTCATGAAGAATCGGTGGAAGTGGCCGGTCCAGCACGATGGGTACGTTGCTGACTTTGAAGCCTTTGTGGGCCAAGAACACGGACAAAGGTGTTTTGGACGTTCGGGATACACCGAGCAATAAAATGTCGGCTTGCTTCATCAGGCGGGGTTCTTTCCCATCGTCGGCCTTGACGGTAAATTCGACAGCTTCGACCCGCTCGAAGTACCGGTCGTCAGCCTGATGCATTCGGCCCGGCACGCCTTCAGGGGCGGCGTCCAAAAACGTGGTCATTTGAGAGAGGAGGTGACCGAGGAGCTCGACGGTCCGAACCCGATGTTGTCGGCCGAGCTCTTGTACGGCGGAGCGCATGTCTGGCCGGACAAGGGTGGTGGCCACGAGGGCCTTTTCCTTCGCAGCGCGCTGAATCAGCCGCTCCAACTGGTCACGGTCATTCACATTTGGAAACACTTGAATATGAACAAGGTAGCCATTGAACTGGTGAAGTGCGGCCCGCACAACGGTCTCTGCGGTGTCGCCGGTGCCATCAGAGACGACAAATATGGGCTTGGGTAAACTTATCTCGGGCATAGGCACTGGCATAACTGGTGTTTTGGTTCATGGCGCGGGCCTACTCGTCCGATCGCCACTATCAGGGAGGGAGATCAAATTTCATTTCTGACTAAATTTGACGCTTGGCTTTCCAGACAGCATCTTGCATCCACCACTTGGAAAAGCGGGGTGACTGTGACGACGCCACGAGAGTTTTTCGAAAGTTTTGTCCCACGTTCGCTTGCGGCCGTGTCCGGCCTGTTGCCTGGGGCGGTGGTCGTCGCCTTCCATATCGACGGGCCAGAAGGCGGGTCGTGGCAGCTTGAACGTGATGAAGAGGGCTCACGGGTGGGGCCCGCTGATCAGGGTCCAAAAGATTGCGAACTTTGGTGCTCAACAGATATTTTTATGCGCATGTTGGACGGCACGCTCGGCTCCAGTCGCGCATTTTTGTCAGGGCAGCTCCGCATTGCTGGCGATGTGGGTCTCGCGATGGCCCTTGAAGGTTTTCTCAACGAAGCCGGATAGCGTCGCCCAAAACCACGCGGATGGAAGGGTGGAGGTTTGGGTCGGCCATGCTGCGAGCCGTATTAGAGATTTGCGCGCGCGTTCGTTATCGACATTTCCGTTGCGCCGGCAGTGCTAGAGTGGTGAGGGTGAGGACATTCGGGTTAGCCATCTCTTTGTTGAAGGTGCACAAACAGCGCAACAACGTTCAGCGCCTCGTTGGGTGAGCACACACGGTCGGCCCTTCGGCGTGTGGGTTTAGACAAAGACAAGCTTTAAGGAAAAATCCATGAACTTCATCGCACACGCAACGCCACCACTCAGTGCTGGGCCCGCAGAATGGGCCTTGGTCGCCCTTACTTCAGCGATTATTTTCATTTTTGTCGGTCCAAAAATCTGGCGACAATTTAGATCGACAGACTGAGTCCAATTAGGATCAATAAAAGCAAACAATGAAGCCACAGATGTCGGTGAACCGGCCCTAAAGCTGTGGTGATCATTTCGGTTGTCGGCTCCGGCTTCATGTCTCGGATGCCATCGAGGGTCCAGATTTCAAACTTGATATTGGACACCCACATCATGCCGAAAATAAGTTGGCGAGCCACAAACTGGTCGGGCATTCCTGTCCATGAAAACTGTCCATAGTCCAGCCACAGGCCACCAAGGCTTCCAAAAATACAAATGCCGAGGCTAAGGCCCAGCATGGGGCCAAACCGAACAAATCGTTGAAGATTCGTGACAGCACTTTGGCCAGACCTTTGGGTGAGCGTTTTGGTGCCAAGCCAAAGAAATGGAACGGCGTACAGTGAAAACCCAGCCAGTTCGACGATGTGCATCATGGTCCGCATGACTCGTTTTCACGCCGAAAGCACAGGCTGTCAAGTTCCGCCTCTACTTAGGGTGTGGGCAAATCTCACCCCGGCGGCCTATGGTGGCAGACCAGCGCAAAGCGCTGCTGGGGAAGGGGCGACAATGGCTGGAGTGATGGACGGTGTACGGGTGCTTGATTTTTCACGGGTGCTGGCCGGCCCCTTCGCCACCATGCATTTGGCGGATTTGGGTGCGGATGTTGTGAAGGTGGAGCGCCCTGGTGTTGGGGATGACACACGGGCTTTTGGGCCACCGTTCTCGAATGGGGTCAGCACTTATTTTTTGTCGGTCAATCGGGGCAAGCGCTCCATTGTGTTGGACCTCAAAAGCGAGGAGGGGCGAGCGGCGGCAAGCGCACTCGCAGCCAAAGCAGATGTTGTGATCGAAAACTTTCGGCCTGGGGTGATGGAGCGTTTGGGGTTGGGGCCAGATGTGCTGCGCGCAGCCAACCCACGGTTGATTTATTGCGGGATCAGTGGCTTTGGCCGAGGTGTGGACAGGGCCGGGTATGACTTGGTGATTCAGGGCATGGGCGGCATTCCTTCCATCACGGGTGTCCCCGATGGGGCACCAGCGAAATGCGGCGCCTCGATCGCTGATTTGGTGACCGGGCTTTACGCGGTCCAAGGGATCATGGCTGCTCTGTTTCGACGGGAGCGGACCGGTGAGGGGGCCTTGGTGGATGTGCCGATGATCGATGGGCAGGTGGCGATGCTGACTTATCATGCATCAAGTTGGCTCAACGCAGGTGTGGCCCCTCGGCGACTCGGTAACCATCACCCTTCGATTCATCCTTACGGCAGCTACAAGACTGACGACGGTTTTCTCAACATCGCGGTGGGAAACGATCGTTTGTTTCGATTTTTTGCCAAGGCACTCGGCAACCCTCAATGGGCCGACGATCGCCGCTTCGCTAAAAATGTCGACCGGGTCGCACATCGTGACACCCTCGACCCACTAATTAATTCGGCCTTGCTCGGGCGTGGCGTGACGGCCTGGTGCGAATGCCTGTTGGAAGCTGGTGTGCCTGCGGGGCCGATCAATTCGGTAGAAGAGGCTTTGGAGATGGTGGACTTGGTCACCCATGCCCATCCGTCGGGTACTGGAACCATGAAAAGCGCGCCCTTACCATTTCGCATAGACGACGACCCACGGGCGGCCACGCTGCCTCCGCCAAGGCTTGGAGAACACACTGCAGGGGTCATCAAAGACTGGATTGAAGAAGCGTAGCCAGGTGTTTTAGTCCACAAGGACAGCTTTTGTCCGTTTCAGGGCTTGCCGCACCCGGGAGTCAAATTAGGCTTTGAAAATCCACGGCACCTCGTCTCTCGAGGTCATTATTTCCAACCCATAGAGGTATCCATGTCTGATACACCCACCTCCGATGGCTCCGGCCTTCCAAGCACCCTTGAACTTCCGATTCTTGCGATTCGAAACACAGTTATTTTTCCTGTGCTCGCTTTCCCAATAAATGTGGGTCGAGAGAAATCGCTTCTGGCGGTAGACGAAGCGCTCGAGGGCGACAAGCTGCTGGCTATTTTGGCTCAAAAAGAGGCAAAAAACGAAGATCCAGACACGGGTGAGCTGTACCAAGTTGGTACCGTGGTCAAGATTCTGAAGTCCGTGAAGATGCCCGGAAATAAGCTTTCCGTGATCATCCAGGGCCTGGCACGAATCAAGGTGACCAACTGGAACCACACGGAACCCTATTTGTGTGCCACGGTTGAGGTTTTTGAGGAGGCTGCAGAGCATCCTGATGAGCTCAACGCCAAGATGGGCAACCTCCGTGAGTTGGCTCAGCGAATCATCGACTTGTCTCCGCAGATTCCTTCGGAAGCCAGCTTTTTGGTGCGGAGCATTGACAACCCCGGAGTGCTCGCAGACATCGTCGCCAGCAACCTCGGCATCAACGTTGACGACAAGCAAGACTTGTTGGAGACCTTTGAGACCGGTAGCCGGATGGACAAGGTCGTCACGATGCTCAACAAAGAGATCCAAGTGTTGGAGCTCTCCAACAAGATCCAGTCTGAGGTCAAGGGCGAGATGGACAAGGCTCAAAGGGAGTACTTCCTTCGGGAGCAGCTCAAGGCCATTCAAAAGGAGCTGGGCGAAGTCGATGATCGGCAAGATGAGTTCGATGAACTCAAAAAGAAAATCAAAAGCGCACACATGCCCAAAGAAGTCGAAAAGGTTGCGTTCAAAGAGCTCAAGCGCATGTCCCGCATGAGTCCAGGTGCCGCCGAATACACCGTCAGTCGTACTTATATCGACTGGTTGGTCGAACTTCCATGGGACAAATCTACCGAGGATATCTTGGATATCCAGTTGGCGTCCGACATTTTAGACGAAGACCATTACGGTTTGGATAAGATCAAAAAGCGTATCCTCGAGTACCTTGCTGTCCTCAAGTTGAAGGACGACATGAAGGGACCAATCCTGTGCTTGGTAGGCCCTCCGGGTGTGGGAAAGACTTCTCTCGCCAAATCGGTTGCCCGTGCTTTGGGTCGGAAAATGCAACGCATGTCTTTGGGCGGCGTGAGAGATGAGGCCGAAATCCGAGGTCACCGTCGGACTTATATCGGTTCATTGCCAGGAAAAGTGATCAAGAGCATCAAAAAGGCCGGCTCAAACAACCCCGTCTTTGTGCTCGATGAAATCGACAAAATGGGCGCAGACTATCGGGGTGACCCAAGTTCTGCTCTGCTCGAGGTCCTTGATCCAGAGCAAAACGACACCTTCATGGACCATTATCTGGATGTTCCCTTCGACCTTTCCAAGGTGTTGTTCATCGCCACCGCGAATCAGCTTCATCCAATTCCTGGCCCACTGCGGGACCGGATGGAAGTGCTCGAAATCCCTGGCTACACCATGGACGAGAAGGTCAAGATCGCCAAGTCTTACATCATCCCCGAGGTGATTGAAAACCACGGTATCACTGAGGAGCACTTGGAGTTCACAGACGAGGGGGTTCGCTTCTTGATCGAGTCTTACACCCGAGAGGCTGGGGTTCGTACCCTTAAACGTGAGCTTGCATCGGTCGCCCGTTGGGTCGCCAAAGATGTTGCGAGCGGCACCCATGAGAGCAAGGTCACCATCACTGCAGCTTTGGTTGAAGAGATTCGCGGGCCAATCAAGTTCTTCTCTGATGTTGCAGAGCGCACAGCAGTGTCGGGCGTGTGCACCGGAATGGCTTGGACGGCTGCGGGCGGCGACATTCTGTTCATCGAAGCCACCAAAATGAAAGGAAAGGGAGGCCTGAAATTATCGGGTTCACTCGGCGACGTGATGAAAGAGTCGGTCGGTGTGGCCAGCAGCTACATTAAGTCGATGTCCCTCGAGCTTGGCATCGACCCAGACGCCTTCGCCGAGCACGATATTCATATCCATGTACCCTCTGGTGCCATCCCTAAAGATGGCCCTTCAGCCGGTGTTACCATGCTGACCGCCATCGTCTCGTTGTTCACTGGGATTCCAGTCGACAATGAACTGTCGATGACCGGAGAGGCCACCCTTCGGGGGGCAGTGCTCCCAGTGGGTGGCGTTAAAGAGAAGGTCCTCGCGGCGCACCGTGCAGGCATCAAGCGCGTGATTTTACCGGAGAAGAACCGCAAGGATTTGCCTGATATTCCTGATGAGGTCAAAAAGGACATCGAGATTAGCTTCTGTGCCCGCATGGAAGATGTGCTCGCGATCGCTTTGGGTGCAGATAAAATCGCCGCCCGGAGAGCAGAGGTCGAGGCCGAGATCGAGGTCAAGAAAGAGGCCAAACGGCTCAAGGATCTGGGCAAAGAAGCCCACGCTTAGCGCGGAGACATCATGCCCCTTCCAAAGAAAGTCCTGATCGCGAATCGTGGAGAGATTGCGGTCAGGGTGATTCGGGCTGCCCACGAGTTGGGGATACAGACCGTCGCTGTGTATTCAGATGCAGACCGAGAGGGCTTGCATGTTCGTAATGCGATGGAGGCTGTCCACATCGGCGCGGCACCCAGCGCTGAAAGCTATTTGCTCGGCGATAGAGTTTTGGCTGCGGCCAAGGCTACCGGAGCCGACGCCATTCACCCGGGCTATGGCTTTTTGTCCGAGAATGCTGGCTTTGCCCGAGCGGTTATCGAGTCTGGAATCATCTGGGTTGGCCCGCCCCCCGAGGCGATTGAATCGATGGGCTCCAAGACCGAAAGTCGGCGCCGAATGGAGGCTGCTGGCGTTCCGATTGTTCCCGGAACCAAGGAGGCGCTCAGCTCTGTAGAAGAGGCTGAGGAGCGGGCGATTGAACTGGGTTTTCCCGTGATGTTAAAGGCCAGCGCTGGTGGCGGCGGCAAAGGCATGCGTCAGGTAGAGCGGGTTGAAGACATTGGTTCTGCGCTCGCAGCTGCGCAGTCAGAGGCCCGCAACTCATTTGGCGATGATGCTGTATACATCGAAAAGAGGATTGTTGGACCCCGACACGTAGAAGTGCAAATTTTGGCTGATGCCCATGGCCACACAGTTCATTTGTTTGAGAGGGATTGCTCGGTCCAGCGGCGCAATCAAAAGGTTTTGGAGGAGACGCCTTGCCCGGTGTTGGCAGAGGAAGTCCGAGTCGAGATGTGCCGAGTCGCGGTACAGGCTGCACAAGCCGTCGGCTATGTGGGGGCGGGGACCGTGGAGTTTCTGCTGGCCAGCGATGGCTCTTTTTACTTTCTCGAAATGAATACCCGGCTTCAGGTAGAGCACCCCATTACCGAGATGGTCACCGGTATCGACCTGGTCGCTGCCCAACTCCGCATCGCAGGTGGCGAGCCTTTGGGATTTGTTCAAGATGATATTCGTCAGACTGGTCACGCCATTGAATGTCGGATTTATGCAGAAGACCCCGCCAATAATTGGGCGCCATCTCCTGGTAAAATTCGGGGCTACCGCGAGCCAGGTGGGCCGTGGGTACGGGTTGACTCTGGGGTTTATGGCGGCGCTAATGTGTCGTTGTTTTATGACCCAATGGTGGCCAAGCTCATTGTTTGGGGCGTCGACCGCAACCAAGCGATTCAGCGAACCCAGCGGGCGCTCCTTGAGTTTCGCATCCGTGGAATTGCCACTAATACAGCATTCTTTCGTCAGCTATTGGCCGATCCGGACTTCATTTCTGGCGAGTACGACACCGGTTTTTTGAGCCCAGAGCGCATGGATGCCTGGCCCCAAGATGAGGATTTGAGCGACGTGGCTGCAATTGCAGCTGCCATCGCAGCCTTTGAGGATGACCGATGCATGAAGCGGCCCGACGATACCAAGGCCGCCGGTAGTCCCTGGCGTTGGAGTCTCCGATGAGTAGCGCTCAAGTGTATTTGGTTGGTAAAGGCGAGAATGAGCGCAGTATTCGGGTACGCCGTATCGCAGACACCAGCGCTGGCGGTGTGCGGTATGGGCTCTCAATTAACGACGGCCCAGAGTTCGAGGTCGATGCAGCCCGTCCGGTCGAAGATGTCCTTTCCTTGGTCCATCAGGGCCGAATCTGGGAGGCCGGCTTGGTGAAAATCGAGGACGGCTACGAGGTTGAGGTTGTTGGGATCATCCACCCACTCGAGGTGATGGACCCGCGAAAGAAGGCGCTCAGAATGGCTGATGCGGGTACCGAAAATCGAATAAAGACCCAAATGCCGGGTCGGATTGTGCGGGTTTTGGTTGCTGAAGGCGATGATGTGGTCGAAGGGCAGCCCGTGATTGTGGTGGAGGCCATGAAGATGGAAAATGAATTGAAAGCGCCCTGTGATGGCACTGTCTCCAAGCTGTGTGTGGCCGAGGGTGACCAGGTCGCTGCCCGGGATGTGTTGGTTGAGTTCAACCCATGAGTAAAGACAGCTGGAAATTGAACACCCTCGACCCTGCGCTCGATAAATTCCCCCTCCGAAAGCCACGGTTTGAGCGCTCAGGCGGCGAGTCGGTCGACGACTTGTATGGCCCAGACGCCCCAGCAGAAAATGTCGGGTTTCCAGGGGAATACCCTTATACCCGTGGTATCCGGGCCACCGGTTATCGCGGCCGGCTCTGGACCATGCGTCAATACGCTGGTTTTGGCACCGCTGCGGCGAGCAACGAACGGTATCGTTATTTGTTGGACCAAGGCACATCGGGTTTGAGCGTGGCCTTCGATCTACCCACCCAGATGGGCTTTGACTCCGATCACATCCACGCAGAAGGAGAGGTTGGGAAGGTGGGTGTCGCCATCGACACCATTGAGGATATGGCGGTGCTCTTTAAGGACATCCCCCTCGATAAAGTCTCTACATCGATGACAATCAACGCAACTGCATCCACCATGCTTGCCTTTTATTTGGGTATTGCTGACCAACAAGCTGTGCCGTGGACCGCCGTGCGTGGCACGATTCAAAATGATGTCCTCAAAGAATATATGGCACGTGGAACCTATATTTATCCGCCACGAGAGTCCATGAGAATCATTACGGATATCTTTGGCTTTTGCCGCGAAAAGGTACCCCAGTGGAACACAATATCGATCTCGGGCTACCACATTCGCGAAGCCGGTAGCACAGCCGCCCAAGAAATCGCGTTCACACTCGCCGATGGCATCGCCTATGTCGATGCTGCCACTGCGGCGGGCTTAAAAGTTGACGACTTCGCCCCCCGACTGAGCTTTTTCTTCAATGCGCACAACAACCTTCTGGAGGAGGTGTCCAAGTACCGGGCTGCCCGGCGGATGTGGGCCAAAATCATGAAGGAGCGTTTTGGGGCTAAGAATCCCCGCTCATGGCAAATGCGCTTTCACACCCAAACAGCTGGCTCGACGTTGACTGCTCAGCAGGTCGACAACAATGTTGTTCGGGTTGCGCTTCAGGCTTTGGGCGCTGTGATGGGAGGCACTCAGAGTTTACACACCAACAGCAGAGATGAGGCGCTTGCACTGCCGACTGAGGCCTCTGTGCGGATAGCGCTGCGCACCCAACAGGTGATAGCCGCAGAGAGTGGTGTTGCAGATTATGTCGACCCATTGGCGGGCAGCTACGTGGTCGAGCAGCTCACAGATGAACTTGAGGCGGCGGCGTTATCGTTGATTGAAGAGGTCGACGGATATGGTGGCATGGTCGCGGCAATCGAAGAGGGCTTCCCTCAACGTGAAATCCAAAATGCCGCATATCGGTCCCAGATAGCGATGGACCGGGGTGAGCAAGAGGTGGTTGGGGTCAATGTGCATACCGACGACTCGGCATCGCCTACAGATTTATTGCGAGTCGACGCTTCCATCGGGGTCGACCAGCGACAGCGCTTGGCCATTTTTCGTGAAAAACGGAATGGAGTGGCTGTAAAGGATGCCTTGGACGCAGTCTGTCAGGCCGCCAGTGGAAAGGACAACCTGATGCCCCATATTGTGCATGCAGTAAAGG
>OBJC01000098.1_pt1 | contig 16631 bp, 12 predicted proteins | sample 1481521 | NCBI WGS metagenome assembly OBJC01 (sample SAMEA2341961, study PRJEB22496) | metagenome | biome: marine; feature: hydrothermal vent; material: water | place: Pacific Ocean | collected 2011/2012 | reverse complement strand
CCACTGCGCGTTCAATTCCCACCGCACAAAGCCATCGGAATTCTTGGGGCGAGGACCCTTGGGGTATTGCGTGCCAGATGGCCTTCTGAGGGGGTTCGACGCCTGTCCGGCTGCGTTTGAAAGCGTGCCCATGGCACCCTTTCATGGCCCGGGTGGGGCCACCACTGCGCGTTCAATTCCCACCGCACAAAGCCATCGGAATTCTTGGGGCGAGGACCCTTGGGGTATTGCGTGCCAGATGGCCTTCTGAGGGGGTTCGACGCCTGTCCGGCTGCGTTTGAAAGCGTGCCCATGGCACCCTTTCATGGCCCGGGTGGGGCCACCACTGCGCGTTCAATTCCCACCGCTGGAACTATCCGAGCGAAGCGATGGATGGTGGAGGCGGTGGGAATTGAACCCACGTCCGAAACGCCTAGGAGTCATGAGATACGTACGCCTTCCGGGAACCCCCCGGCGGGTGTCGCGTTGTCTTTCCATCGCTGTCATTCAAGTGATAAACACCACGATGAGGTCACCTGACCTCCCCCTCATCGCTGGCGGACCCAAAAATATACGCAACCAAGCTCAGGTCAGCTTCTCGGTTGAGCACTGGGGCGCACGAGGTCCCCAGACTTCACTAAGCTACAGCTGTAGCCGCGAAGTTGTTGTTGTTGTTGGCAATTAACCAATCGTGGACAGATAAGGCCGTACCTCAGCCTGCGACGCCCATTCGTCTTCGGTCGCCCCGTCGAAACCAGTGCGCCCCCTAAAATCCATCTTCACGCTATCTAAGAACACCACACTCACCCATAAAGGTGACACTGCGTTGTCTTGACAATGGCCCGTCCCGCTCCATCCGTCAAGAGGAAGCATCAATGAGGCCACATCTACACCGCCACCGACCCAGGCTAAAAGCCCATACCCACACTCAACCGCACATCTGTCCCACCATAAAGGAGGCCTGAATACAGATACACTTTGCCACCGGCCACAGCCTCGAAGCTCAAACCTGTTGGTGAGACGACATATCGGTACCCAGCCGTGCCCCCCATGGTCCAGATATTGCCCCGATTGCTACCGTTGGAAATGGTACCGAGGTTACCGTCCAAAAATAGCCCATTTAAAAACTCGCCAACCAACACACCTTGAACATGCGCTGAAAACAGCAACTCGTCCGAATACTGCGTCGTAAATTTTCCGGCTGTCAGCCCGAAAGCAGCTTGATTCCCGACCTTCTTCAAAAAGTCAACGCCCGCAGACGAAGCCGAATGAGCGTCCTCGGGCCCTAAAAACTCATGCCCTGGAATTGAGACCCACCCATACTGTAAAGATAGAATCTGTGTGATCTCTGTCGGGGCAGCCACGACCACCCTTTGGACAACCGGCGCTGACGTAGGCTTCGGTTTGCACACAGCAGTCACGCTACCCCGACTTTGGAAGCTTCCTTGAACCAACACACCTTCAAAATCTAGACGACTTTTTCCCAAGTGAAATCCAGTCATTAAATCGCCGGATACGAGCGCACTGATATCAACACATGAGGTCCGCGCAGTCCGCTCGTCTATCGCCAACTTTGACAGCCGAAGCTCGGGCACTGTGCTTGTGCCCGTCCAAATATAGCGCCCCTCAACCGCATTATCCCAACCCGGACAAAAACTGTCAGCATCGAAAAAGCCCCCGACCAAAAAGAGCCCATGACGGTACGGACTGGCTTGATATCGAAGCTCCAAATGACAACCATCATGCTTGGCATTTTTCACATTTATGGTCACCCCGGTGATGCAACGATCCTCGTGAGCATCAATATCGAGGGTGTGCTCCAAACTCAGCTGCCCCTTCATCAGGTCTGAACTCAAGTCCACACTGAGCCGGCGGCGGGTATCGGTCACCCGACCCACCACTGTTCCGCCAGCGCATTTTAGGTCTGGACCCGTGATGAGTTTTTCTTGTGTTTTTGGCACAAGCGCCTGGATATCTACGCGCTTGGCATTGGCCGGAACCACCAAAAGAAATGCCGACAAAAAGGATAATATCATTGTTCAAACCTTCGTACTTTGAGCTTTTCGTCAGCCCATCGAACCCTTGGGCCGAAGCCTACTATAAAGGTTCATTCGATACAAGATTTGACACCCGCTTGCCCCCACACCGCCCACGGCCCCACATCGGCAACTTGTTTAAAGCCCGACGGGGCGCGACTTGAGCTGGGGCCACCACCCGGCTGACTCAGTCCTACCCACAGTTTTGGCGCAGCGTTGGACGGGCTGTTGTCACCGACCCAAACCACCCCCACAGCCTCTCCGCTTAACTGTGACAACAGGCGTCTGTATTGCCACCAGTGACCATCCCCTGCCCCCGAAATCAAGGTGTCATCTCCACCCACACGCCCCCCGCCACACCGAAGCAAAGCAAGCCAAAGCGCTTCTCGTTGGGCTGTTTTATCCGGGCGCATATCCGAGCTTCGACTCCAGCCTCTACGCTCAACCGACGATGACATACCCAAACGCGGCACCCACACTCGGCCTTGCTTGGCCGTGGGCCACCCATCGCCATCCGGAATATTCGTTGGCGATGATGGCCAGTGCGCATCGACCGCCACCCCAAACATCGCCACAGCAGCCACCACCGCCAGACGAGGCGACTGGGCCAGCCCCACCCCAACAAGTAGGACAATGCCAGGGACCAGGCTCAAAATAAAACGGTCGTCCATCACCGGTACGACCCAACACAAAAAGGCCAAGTGCCCGCCAGCGATGAGCCCAAATAACGCCCACACCGAGTGGGACACTTTGCCTGGGCCACCCTTGGGTGACCGCCAAAGCAACACCATGGCCACCACCGACAAAACCGCACCCACCGGCGACAGCACTGTGCTTATCAAACGCACCAAATAAAAACCCAGGTGCTCAAGGCCAAAATCGACCGATGTTTGAAATGTGGCACGGCCCATCGTCGCAAACGACTCCGCCCCCGCCCCCAAAAACACCACCGTCCAACACCCCACGACACTCAAAGCCGTGAGCCCGCTGCGCACCGCCCGTTTGTCGCCGACGAGCATCCACGCGCCGACCATCACGGCACCAAAAGGCAAGGCCGTCCACTTGATGAGCACAGCGCCCACCCACAACACCCCCGCGCCAACACCGCGCCAAGAATGCGAGCCGACCAACACCACCAAGGCCCACCACAGCAACACCGTCATGGGCAAATCATAATAACTGCGAAGCGCTGTGGCCTGAACCGCAGGCACACACAACATGGCTACCCCACACCAAAGCCCCACGTGAACGCCACCCGGAACAAGCCGCCGAGCGAGCACACCCACCGCCAAGGCCAGGGCCACCCACCATACAAAACCCAGCCACAACACTGCCACAGCACTGTGGCCAAATACAGCACCCCAAGCGATCTCGACCAAATGAAGCCCAGGTGGATACGCACCATCGAGGGCCACCAAAGCCTCCAAAATATTGCCGTTGAGCCCCGCTCGAAGCTGCGTCAGCATCTCCAATCGCGCCCGATGCTCGATGTACTGGGCACCATCGGCACCAAAGGCCTCGATGGGATGACCCCACAACCGAAGCGCCATCAATGACCCAAGACATAGACTGAGCGCCGCCGCCCAAATCCGGCCCCTCACTCTGAAGCACCCATCAAAACATCTTGGGCGACGCCATAAGAAAATCCCGCCCGGCCCATGGATGCCAAATCTTTGGAGCGACGCTCACGGCTGTCATCAAAGGGATATCTGTGGCAGCCCAGACGTCTGCGCTTTGCATAAGCCATCGCCGACGCCCGCTCTGGGTCAACGCCCTCGTCATCCTCATAAGCCTCGAGTGCCGCCTCGATATGGTGACCCTCCACCCCTTTATCTCGAAGCTTTTGGCGAATCATTCGGCCCGAGGTACCCCGGCGCCGCAAGCTCACCACCCATAGCTGGGCAAAACGACCATCATCAACCAGGCTTCCAGCCACAAGCTTGGCCATCGCCTCGGCGACCAACGCTGCAGCCTCTTCCTTTGTGCCCCCATGAAAACTCTGTGCCCGCCCCACCCGCTTCCACAGCAGCTGCCGCACCCGCCGCTCAGATGCCGGCCACCGCTGCAAATGCGCTACCGCTTCGCCACACAACCAGCCCACCGTCAGCGGCGGGGTTGGACGTCGTCTCTTTTCGCGGCGCTCACTCATGGGCAGGCCTCCATGCCGTCGATCCATTCTCGCACAACAGCCAATCCATCTTCATCGACCAATGCTGTACCCAAAGGCGGCATCTGTCCTAAAGACCGTGTGCCCATGCGCACAGCGATCATCGACCGTTCGGCATCCCCGGCTGTAATCAAATTCGCACCCGTCACGCCCAAGGTGTCTGCGGTCGGCAACACATTGCACGCACCCATCAACGACGCTGGGGTCGAATAGCGAAAGTCTAAAGCAGAGCCTCCTGACCCACCTGGCTGATGACACCCCGCACAGTTCGCGTGCAAAACAGCCTTCGCCTTGTCTTGAACAGTGGCCGTTTCATCATCGAGCGAAGGGTAGGCAGTGCCAACCCCCGGATGGGCCGAAAACATACCGATATGACTCAATGTGTCGAGTTGATTTCGAACCCGGCCAGTCGGATAACGGAAGTCCCCATCGAGTTGACCCAGTTCTGGCCCCAAGGTTTGGCCGACCACCGCGGTGTGGCACTGCATGCACTGCGCCGACGATGGCACAAGCCAATCCGCCCCATCAACATCAACCACCGCACCACCACGCTCATAGCTGGCAAAGCTGCCGGTCTCGTCCCACACATAACTGTACCCCGCCCAGCCGCCGTCATCGTGGCGCACCAACAAGCGGGTCTCCAACATCACGCCGGCCTTTGCGAACTGCTTGACCAACACCGAACCCGTCGGAAACGCCAGCTGGCCATCGTCTTCCACGGTGATGTGCTCACCATCCGGGAGGGCCATCCAACGATTTTTGACGGCACCATCGGACCAAAGCGGGGCGTTCACCCCATAAGGCACAAGCCCTGCTGCGGGTTGGGTGGGGTCGTCAAGGTCCACGCAGCCCGTCTCTATCAACCGTTCTGGGATGGTTTGAATCGGCACCCCAGCACCGGCCTCGACCTTGAGAATCATGCCGTCGTAATAGCTCAACACATAGACCTCTCCGGCGGCGTCTTGAGCGAAGCCCGAGAAGTACTTTCCGGCCTCATGGGTCAACTCGACGGACTCTGGTTCCCCCGTTTCGGCATCCCAAACAATGCCCCACAGCTCCCCTGTATAAAAGTCGGAGTACAACACCGTGCCGACCAGTGAAGGGATGTCGTCACCCCCATAAACCGGACCGCCGACAACCGATGCGCCCCCGGGGTTGGGATAGACAATAATCGGGTCGATGAGCGACGGGTCATCACACGGCGTGACCGCGTAGCAGTGGGTCCCTTCGCGAATATTCCATCCGTAGTTTCCACCCCGCTCCACCCGGTCGATCTCCTCCCAGGCGTATTGGCCCACATCGCCTACCCACAACGCGCCAGAGGCCGAATCGATATGGAAGGAGAAGGGGTTTCGTAAACCCCAAGCATAAATCTCTGGTGCACCGCCACCATCGGCAAACGGGTTGTCAGATGGAATGGCATAAGGCATGCCGCCGTCCACATCGATGCGAACGATACTGCCCAAAACTGTGTCTGTGTTTTGACCATGGCCCAAAGGGTCACCGGCCGAGCCACCATCGCCCAAGCCCCAATACAAATAGCCATCAGGCCCAAAGGCCACCGTGCCACCATTGTGGTTGCCATAGGGTTGGACGACCTCCATGATGATGAGCTCTGAGTCGGGGTCGAAAGCTTGGTCGGCCTCACTCCACACAAAACGGGAGAGGCGACTGGTGAGGGCCGAGCCAACATAGGTGGTGATGTAGGTATAAATCTGGCCATTGGATTGGAAATCAGGGTGCAGCGCCATGCCGAGCAAGCCCAACTCAAAGCCGGTCGCCAAACCATCGCCGAGGTCTAAAACCAGGCTTTGGGACTGGGAAATTGGGTCGTTATCAAAGCGCCAAACATCGCCATCTTGCTCTGCGACAAACCAATACTGTTCACGGTCGGGCTCGAGCACCAAGGTGACCGGTTGGTACAGGCTGAGGTCGGAGAACACCTGAGAGAGGCGCACGTCCGTGCCAGCCTCGGGCCTGACCGGAGCAGAACAGCTGAGGTTCGATGGCCGTTCATCGAGCCCAAACAGTGCGGGATCACCGGTATCGTCAACGTCGGCATCGGCATCGGCATCGGCATCGGCATCGGCATCGGCGTCGGCATCAGCGTCGGCATCGGCATCGGCATCAGCGTCGGCATCTGTGGCAGCCTCACGCACGCAGTCACCCCCGTCGCCGCGAACAAAGCCTTCTCCACAGCTTTTGGCCGCCCCATCCGAGCCACCGCACCCAACCACCCAAAAAGCACCTAAAAACCCGACGAATACATATCTTAGCATTTGAATGTTCCTCGCTGTTCACCTAGCAAATATGGACACACAGCGCAGACAATGTGAATAAGATTTGCTCAACAAAAGGCAGCCCCACCATGAACGACGAACAAGCCCCCGACGCCCCCGACGCCCCCGACGGAAACGCCGACACCATCACGTCAGCCATCATGTCGCCAACCGAACAAGTCGGACGCAATGTCATGACTGCCCTCAAAGACGCCGACGCCATCGCAGTCATCACAACATTGGTGCCCGGCATGGGCCAGGATCGTGTGGTCAGCATGGGGCTCACCGCCGAGCAAATGAGCCACATCGGTGCCTTGCTCCAAGAGATCAATGACGAAGCCGAGACCGATGCCAATGACGACACCCGCTGCATCGGCTTTCAATGCCGAATCCCAAAGGCCTAAACCCATGCTGCTCTTTGCAACCTACTGCTCAGCCAACAAAGACGGCGCATCAAGCCCTTTGGCTGCGCGTGACCGCTACCTCTCCGACCGAATCGCCGGTGTCGAGGCCAATGCAAACGCTGCAAATACTCGCTTTGGAATTTTGTCTGGCAAGTTCGGCCTACTCTCTCCCGACCATCCCATCCCCGCCTATGACCACCTGCTTCACCGCGATGAAATCGATGAGATGACCACCACCGTCGCCGAAACCCTCAAAGACTGGGACATCACAGCCGTGCGCTGGTTTTCTGTCGCCTTCGAGATGGACCCAAACGTGCGCCGCTACAAAAATGTGATGGAAAATGCCGCAAAGCAACATGGCATCGACTTTGAGATTCTGCTTTGGGAGCCCACCGGCTTGCTTGGGCTCATCTAAGCCCCTTAGCCGCCAAATAAACCCAAGATATTGCCCTTCCCCTCGAAGGGATCCGGCCGAATTTGTGCAGATGGTGAGGGGGCGTTGACCCGAATCGGGCGGCCCGGCCAACCCTCAGCCCGAAGCACGCCCATAATGGTCTCCGCCATCAAGGCATGGCCCTCAGCGCTTGGGTGCATCTCATCCAAAAACAAAAAATGGCGACCATCCGCAGCGAATGCGGCCGGCAAGTCGACCAAAGGTGCACCACAAGACTGTGCCACCTCGCGCATCACCGCTCGATAGGGCGTCCAGGGTGGGTTGGACTCGGCCCGCGTGAGGTCATTGCGGTTGGCCAATATAACAAAGACCACCCCACCACCCCGCTCGGCCATGGTCGCGCAATACTCGCCAAGATTTCGGGCATAATCATTGATGGGAACCCGGCGATTTCCACTTGGGCTCTGACGCTTGAGGGCCATCCAACCCACATGCCCTGGCTCATGCTGGCGCAGGTAAAACTCGGCCAATCGATACATCGCTGACCGCTCTAAAACCGACTCAATAGACGCGACCCCAGACCGACGCCAAGCCGCATAGGTGGCGATTTGCTCGGCATCAACGAAAGTGTCAAAGTTGTTGTCAGACCACAGCGTCATGGCCAGCACCACATCCGGCTGAAGGGATAAGCCCCGGCCCCACAAGAGGTTGAGCGCTTGGGTGGAAGAATACCCGGGCACACCGCCGTTGATAAACTCGGCCCCAGTGCTTTGGAAGCCCGATTCCAACTTGGCGCTAAATACGTCGTCGTCACCAACCCCAAAACCATACACGCTAGAGTCGCCCAAGGCCAAGACCCGCGGCCCCTTCTTGGCTCCCCGGGTTTTGTCTCTAAACCCCGCCGCGTTGATGGACACAACACCACCCGGCCCATTGCGCGCGCCCGGCGCCAACTCCCACAATAAAAAAGGCGAGCCGCGCATCATGATGGCCGGCACTCCACCCTCCGTGGGCTCCACCGTACCCCGCAATAAGCCCCCTGAAGGCGCCAGCACACGGCAGACCCCTTCCACACAGCCAAGGCCGAGAAAAATCGCGAACAGTGCAAAGCTAAATTTGGAACGCATGACCATAAACAGATTCTACGCCCAACTCAAGATCGCAACTTAAAATGGACGCCGACCTTGGGCAGCCGCTTGAGCAAGACATCACCCATCAAAGCCCCCGGTGTGAGCACCCCATACATCTCGGGCAATTCATCCTTGGCGAGCGCAACCGCGGTTTGAGCGAGCATCCGAGAGGTCGCCAAATATCCTGGGTCACCCTCGCAGCTCACATCGACAACCACACGTTCATCTCCACACTCGCCCACCACCCGCGCAGAAAAGCGTCCTTCGCGGCGTTGCCTTTCGCTCGGGCCCTCACCGGGTGCGGGCAAAAGCCAACCCACCAACACACCGCGCACCATGGGCACGGCCAAACTGAGCACAAGGGTGCCGAGCGCCAGGCGTAAAAGGTGCGCCCGCATCCAACCCGACACACCTGGTCCCGTGCCCGATGCCTCTGCATATGAGAAGTCCTCACCCCATGGCATGCCCAATAATGCATGGGTCCGCCGCACAACCCGTGTGTTGCATCCGGCCATAATAAAGGGGGCCGTCCACACCCCGTGCTCGGGCCAATACTCAACGCACTTGCTGTCGTTTTTATCTGGCCCCGTGCCACCCGGTACCAGGGCATAAGGGTTGGCCATCAGGCGTAAAAGCGTGCGGTCTTCGGCGATGGCGTCAAAGAGCACACCCATCGATGCCACAGTGCCTCCAGAAAACCCGCCTTTTAAAGCGCGCGTGGCCGTTGTAATCACCGTGGATGGCTTTCCATATTTATCAAAAGAGTGCTTTTGAACTGCATAAACACCAATATCGAAAGGTATGGAATCAAAACCAGCAGCGTGGACGATTCGACATTTTTTTTGAGCCGCTACCGAATGATAAGCGTCGATATTTTGGCGCATCCAGCTCACTTCGCCGGTGAGATCACAGTAATCTGTCCCCTCGGCCACACATGCCGCAACCATGGCGTCACCGAGCTTGGCATAAGGGCCGACCGTTGTGCACACGACCGATGTGCGTTTGGCCAAATCTGCCATTTGGGCGGCGTCTGCCACATCTGCGACAACGAGCGCCAAAGATGCAGCCTCTGGAAAGCGCTGCGCGATATCGGCGACGACACCCTTCAGTTTCTCAAGGTTTCTGCCAGCCACCGCCCACTTAAGCCCAGGCTCGGGGCTGGCCAACAATGCCTCGGCGACGAGCTTACCGGTATAGCCAGTCACGCCAAATAAAATCAGGTCAAATTCGCGCATGGGCCCTGCTAACCCGCACCAAGCACGCTCATCCCAAAAAGCCCTACTCGTAAATCAACACCCCAGTTCCGGTGTACAACTCCTCGGTGGGAATCTGCTCATAGCGAAAGATATCGTTCTCGGCCAAATAGGGTCGAACCGGGGTTTCTCCGCCGATCAACAGCGCGTATTCTCCCATTTCTGCACCCTCGGTACATTTGTTAGGGAACGCAGTCACCACAATCTGATGCCGACCAGCACCCAACTCTGCAGCGATGGCCGGGCACTCGAAACTGGGTGGCGGAAAGGTGCATTCAAAGTTGTCATCGGCCGCATAATCAACACATTCATCAGGTCCGATCACATAAAACTTTGGATCGAAGGCCGTGCTCAAATCGACGGTATCAACCGCGATATCTAGGCTCATGGCCACGTCGAGATCGATGGTCCAGATGTCGGCCTTGGTCCCATCACAAGGCATGGTCTCGGTGCGAACCGCCGCACCGGTCGGGGTGTGGTCGGCCCAAGACGAGCTGTAATCCGATGCACAAAAATCCAACAGTTCGTCGTCGCCGTTATACGCGCCCTCAACTTCGATGCCCCAGGTGAGAGACACCTCGTCGATGACCACGGTGCGTTCAAGATCAGGCGCGTCGGCATGACTCAACACCTTGACGATGGGCCCCGTCGAACCCGTTGTATCTTCACGGTAATAAGAGACAAATAAGGCATCAGAATAGCTGCTCATTGTGCCCCAGTTGTCGACATCAAGCGTGTCGGCGTGAGCGAGCATCATGGTGTGCAGCGTGCCATCGGTCACCAACAATTTATAGTCTGGCACATAGCAGCCAGAGGCAGAGTTATCCTCGGTGAGGGTGCCTTCGATGGTAAATGCAAAGTCACAGCCCTCACACTCGCCGGTGAAAGGACTGCCCGTCACCGCTACGCGCTTGGCACACACCAAAGCGCCATCATCCCGAGACTCGAAGGTCAACTCAAGGTCTAAGCCCACCAAAACTTCGGTGCTTTCTTCAAGGTCTGGTGAATCGGCTGGAGCGTCACCTGTGTCCTGAGATAGCCCTGGCGAACCCTCATCGGTTTCGTCGATGGGCAACTCTGCCAAGACCGTTTCGGGCGCTTTATCTAAGGTTTCGATTTGACCTTGGCACCCAAAAACACTCAGCGAGACACATATTATCAAACTGCGCACATCAGCCTCCAGACAGGAATAAATCCTGTTCTGAAGTCCGTTTATTCCAGCCACTGCCCCCGTGTGGTGACGGGTGGGTGACGTGTCAGGAGCTTGTCAGAGACTTCTTGGGTCGGTCAACACGCCAGTGATGGCACTCGCTGCGGCGACCGCTGGGCTCACCAAATAGACCGGTCCGGGCGCACCCATACGTCGGTCAAAATTGCGATTTGTGGTCGATGCTGTGGTTTCTCCAGACAATGGAATGCCCGGCCCATTTCCGATACAACTGCCACATCCTGGCGGAGACACCACGGCACCAAAAGCCCGAAAGAGCTCAAGCAAGCCTTCTTCTTCGGCCTCTTTGGCAACCACAGCGCTCGATGGTGTCACGGTCACACGCACATTGTCGTGCAGGGACCGGCCTCGAATGACATCCGCTGCCGCCCGCAAGTCGGAGATGGAGCCACCGGTACACGATGCTATCACCACATTATGAATCGGGGTCCCAATCGCTTCGGCCAGACTGAGGCGGTTTCGAGAGTCTCCTGGTGTGGCCACAGTGAGCGGCACCTCATCGAGGTTGACGTCGATCACGCGCTCATAATGGGCCCCCTCATCGGGCTCGACCATCCAGTCCGCATAATCATTCCCACGTCGCTCCTTGAGAAATGCGCGCAATGGCTCGCAAGGTTCGACAACACCCGTCATGAGGCCTCCCTCGACGCTCATATTGGTGATGACCGACAGCTCGTCCACATTCCACTGGTCTAGGCCAGGGCCACCCAGTTGCATGACGCAGGTATCGGTGGGGCCGGTGCGCCAGTGCTCCTCGCGGAAATACGGGTCGCCAATCAAGTGCAAAACCAGGTCCTTGGGGCTGAGCACACCCTTGGCATCGCCTGTCACCCACACCCGCACAACCTTGGGAACCGTTACCGGAATAAGCCCGGTGCGAAGGGCAAAAGCCATGGCTGTAGAGCCCACGCCAAACGCGAAGGCATTCAAAACTCCTGCCGTGGGGCTGTGAGAGTCGGTCAAGACCACCACATCACCTGGACGGGCATATTCTTCGACCACGATGCGATGACACACCCCGGCTTGATGCTCGCGGCCTGGACCATGAAGGCGAATTCCGTGGCGCTCACAAGCGTCGACCATCTCTGCAGCCAAGCGTTTGGCCGGTGCTGAGCGCGATGCCTTGACCGCCTCAGGCACCGTGGGCTCATCGATCAACACAAAGTGATCCTCAAAAGAAGCACATTGGTCGGGGTCTTGAACCGGTACTTTGCCAAAAGCATCTTCGTACAAGGCCATCACCATCCCTGCAGTGTACTCATGCATGCCTCGAAATCCGACCCGGCACAGCACCTGGTCTCCAGGGGCCACAGCGTTGATGCCAAATTTGGCACCACCGCCTACACCAGGACGCCCACCAGACCACGCCCGGGCCGCTGCGATTTTTTCGACCACATTGAGCGGCCGGACCGTGGTGTTCGTGTCGTACCAAGGTTCAACCTCGCCATCGAGCCACGCTTTGGCATACGACAACAAGCCGCCACGATGTGCCACCTGCTTAAAAAAGGGCGGGAGCTCGTCAAAAAAGGCTGATGTGTCCACATTTTCGCCCGCACGAAGACGGTCGGCCACGGTGTAGTCGGTGGTAAATGGCATGCCGGCGTAGACCATATTTTCTTGGAAAATCCGCTGAAAACTCCGAGCGATAACCAACTCAATCCCTGCGCCCACATGAGCCACCACAGCCACCTCGCGAGAAGAACCGGAGCCATAAGCGTCGCCGCCAACGATCACCTGAAAGCCACCCGATCGCACCGCATCTTTGGCCACGATCTCGCGAAAATTCTCTAAAAAATACGGCCCCAAGATTTCGGGCGTATAGCCGAGAGTACAGGCCCGACCTGAGATCATCGCGTCTGTGTTCACGCCAAAGAACATGTCTGCGTCAGCATTTAAAGCCAGGTTCTCGCCCAAAAGTTGGGCCGAAATTTGGTCGACATCGTCGGTAAGATAAAGAATGCGTCCGTCGAGCTTCATGATTGGCGTGCCTCGTTTGTGCACATTGTCTACCCTGCCAAGCCCGCTCACTCAACCCGCCGTATGACCACCACCCGCCCGAGCAGCTGTGGGTCGACCGCTACAGGCGGCGGGGTCATCTCTATTCGGCGGCCCACCCCTTGGACCAACACAAGACCAGTATCCAACTCGACAAAGCCCTTCGTTCGAAGTGCTCCATGGGCCCGGAGCGTCGCTTCGACTTGGGCCTGGGTTTGACCCGGCGTCACGCTAATCTCAAAAGACTCAAACGCCTCGTGATGATGGTCGTGATCACAGTCGTCGCTGCCACAGTGATGGGGTTGTTCTGCTCTTGGGCCGCGCTCAGCCAGCAACAGCCGAGGGTCGACATCGCCAAAAGAGGCCGCCACCGTGGGTGTACCAGGATTAAAGCTGCTCGCCTTGCGCTTTAAGTCTTCGATGTCTTTAGGGTCCACCAAATCGACCTTGTGCAAAACGATCAAGTCGGCGCTCTCCAACTGTTCAGCGAAGGTCCCCGCTAAATCTCGGCCCTCGCTCAACTGCTCGGCGTTGACCACCACCACCACAGCCTCCTCTGACACCCAATCCTTGATGGGTGGCTGCCAAAAAGTGATCTGCACATCGTGGGGTATCGCCACACCAGAGGTCTCGATCACGATGCGGTCTGGGTCGACCTTCTCTTTGAGCATGATCAGGGTCTCATACAGTTCATCATTGAGCGCACAGCACACACAGCCGCCAGCCAACTCCACAAAGGCCTCTTGCCCTCCGCCCAGCATGGCCTGGTCCACACCGAGTTCACCCAGTTCGTTGGACACAAACGCTACCCGAGATCCCGTGGCTTGGGCCTCATCCAGTAAACGCCGGACCAAGGTGGTCTTGCCACTGCCTAAAAAACCACTCACCACCAAACATGGAATCGAACGTTCACTCATGAATACCCGCTAACCCGAGGGCGAAACCTGAACCCAAACTCAAAGCCCACCTCATGCAAAAAAGAATTCTTCGTTCTAAGTGGCTGTCCTGACAGGGCTTTCTGATCTCAGAAGCAAAATCACACGAAAAAAGGGGTTTGCAGGGGATCCTCGGCCCCGCTACACAACCGACGCTCCCCAGGAAAGTAGCCTCGCCGAAGCGGATTCCCCCTGTCCCCCGCTGTAAAGAGTTGACGCTGTTCCCTGCCCTGATTCAGTACCGGCCAACACCCGGGGAGCCCAATTTTACGGTAGGGTGTGGGCCAACGGAGCCCCGAACATGAAAACAGCCAACTTTCAGATCACGCTTATCGCCTGCCTGGCCGCCGGCCTCGGCTTTTCTCTCGCCTCATCACAAGCGATTGGCTACCCCGGCAGCGCCGCCATCTCCTATGGCACAAGCCCTGTTTGGAGCATGGGTGGAGAGTTTACCGGCGCCGAGACCATGATTATCTCGGCCCCAGCAGACCAAGATATGATTATCACCGATGTGTTCGGCGCCTCCCGTGGCAGCCGCACTGTCGACTTCTTCATCGAACAGGACGACGGTACAAAAGCGGCAGCCTTTCGCAGCGCCACAAACAATTATTATTACCAAAGCCCAACTGTTTTCCATATGGAAAGCGGTGTGCGAATCCCGGCGGGTGAGACCATGAACTTTCGCTCCACAGAGGGCATGCTCTACACCCTCTCAGGGTACTATGCACACCCGTAGCCGTCTCTAATCCCGCAAGCTTCGCCCTTCTCACGCAACTGCCCAGATCGAACAACTTATGAAACTCAGCCTTATCGCCACAGCGTTCTTGCTCACCTCAGCGTGCAGCGAAAAGACCGTGTCCGTTTTTAACGACACCCCCACCGCTTATATTTTATCGCCATCCGCAGAGGCCAGTTTTAACGAAGGTGAGACCGTGCGCATGCTCGGCCAAGGTGAGGACAGCAACGACGGGGCAGAGACACTGGAAGCCCGCTGGACTGTCGATGGAACAGAGGTCTGCTCGGGTCCACTCGACACCGAAGGCATGAGCACCTGTGACGCCGACTTTCGGCCAGGAGAACCCGAGGTGGTTTTGACCATCACCGACCCGAAGGGGGCTGCCGGCATAGCAAGGTTAAACCTGAGCATTTTGTCCACTGATGCGCCGACTGTGAACATCGAAAGCCCGAGCGAGGGTGAAGTCTTTCGCGAAGGCGACCTGATTCGCTTTGCCGGTACAATCGTTGACGACGAAGATGCCCCAGACGCGCTCGTTGTCGTCTGGTCTTCCAGCCTTAGCGACGAAATAATACTCGATACCACCCTATCCACAGCGGGCTTCACCGAAGACTTTGGTGTTTTAGATGTGGGCGAACACGCCATCACTTTGAAGGCCACCGACACCAGCGGTAAGCTCGGCACAGACAGCGTCATCATTTTGGTCCGCCCCCCCAACGAAGCACCCACCTGTGCCGTGTTGACGCCCGAAGCCGGCAGCCTGGCCGAGCTTGGCGTGTCTCTAAACCTGACGGGCATTGTTGGCGACGACGACCCCGTCGATGCCCTCACGGTGGACTGGTCCTCCGATGTCGATGGCCCGCTCTCAAGCTCCACCCCCAACAGTGACGGCGGCGTGAGCTACACCACAGCCAGCCTATCCTCTGGCCCACACACCATTTCGTTGACAGTGCAAGACGCCGATGGCTTGGTTTGCGTGGCCGACACCACCGTCACCATTGGCGCACCGCCCACCATCACGATGGCATCCCCTGTTTTAGGCGGGCGCTATTATGCCGACCAGTTGATCATGTTCTCAGGCGTGGCAGAAGACAGTGAAGATGCCTCTGAATTGCTGACCGTCGAATGGACCACAGACTCCGGCGCAGACTTGAGCGCCATCGACACCACCGTCGCCTCCGATGGTGGGTTTACTGGCTTTGGTATGCTTGACGAAGGCGAACACGGCCTGACTGTGAGGGCCACAGATACCACCGGATTGACATCTGAGGCGAGCGTGATCATCGCTGTGGGCGCGCCCAACTCGGCACCAGCCTGCTCCATCGACTCACCCCCATCCGAGACTCGTTTTGGCGCCACAGAGACCATCATCTTTGAGGCCACCGCCACCGATATAGACGTACCATCAGACCTGCTTATGGTTGGTTGGGAATCCAATATCGACGGCCCGATGGGCAGCTCCACACCGACCACTGCTGGAGATGTACTGTTCACCGCTTCGGGCATGTCACCAGGCACCCACGTGGTCTCGATGACCGTCACCGACGAAATCGGCGCCACTTGTGTCGACAATCTGTTGATCGACATCGGCGGCCCTCCGACCGTGGTGATTTTGGCACCGGTGGATGGCGCCGTCTTTAATGAAGGCGAAACCATCGACCTGGCCGCCCATGTCGTCGATGATGAAGACCCTGCCCTTTCTCTCGTCCTCAGCTGGAGTTCATCGGTCGATGGCATACTCTCAACCGCCCCTGCAGACCCCGCAGGCTCAGTCGCCGCCGCCATCTCCACCTTGTCTATCGGCGACCACACCATCGCTTTAAGCGCCACAGACACTCACGCATTGGTGGGCACCGACGCGGTTGACATCCGCATCAACGGTTTGCCCTCCGCACCGACCGTCGAGATCTCTCCCGACCCTGCGATCACCGACGACGATATCGAAGCGGTCATCGTATCGCCATCAACCGACCCAGAAGGCGACGGCATCACCTACCAATACCAGTGGCAAGTAGACGGCATAGCGACGGCACACACCGCAGCGATCGTGCCCGCTGCTGACACCGAAAGCGGCCAAGTTTGGACCGTCACCGTG
>OBJC01000097.1_pt1 | contig 16746 bp, 12 predicted proteins | sample 1481521 | NCBI WGS metagenome assembly OBJC01 (sample SAMEA2341961, study PRJEB22496) | metagenome | biome: marine; feature: hydrothermal vent; material: water | place: Pacific Ocean | collected 2011/2012 | reverse complement strand
TTAATCAAGAATCTCTGAAACGACGCCCGCACCAACGGTACGGCCACCTTCGCGGATAGCGAAGCGAAGCTGCTTCTCGATGGCGATCGGCATAATAAGCTCGACTTCCATCTCGATGTGATCGCCAGGCATCACCATCTCAACACCACCAGGCAGGTTCACTGCGCCGGTAACGTCGGTTGTGCGGAAGTAAAACTGCGGACGGTAGCCTGTGAAGAATGGCTTGTGACGACCACCCTCTTCTTTCTTCAGGATGTACGCTTCGCATTTGAACTTGGTGTGCGGAAGAATCGTTCCGGGCTTCACGATGACCTGGCCACGCTCCACCTCTTCGCGCTTAATGCCGCGAAGCAAAAGACCGACGTTGTCACCGGCCATGCCGCTGTCCAGAAGCTTCCGGAACATCTCAACGCCTGTAATCGTCGTTGTGATGGTGTCTTTCATGCCAACGATCTCTACGGAGTCGCCCACGTGAATTTGACCACGCTCAACACGGCCGGTTGCGACTGTGCCACGACCAGAAATCGTGAACACATCCTCAACTGGGAGAAGAAAGGGCTTTTCAATCTCGCGAACAGGTGTCGGAATGTCGACGTCGACCGCTGCCATGAGCTTGTCGACCGCTTGTGTACCGATCTCGCCAGTGTCGCCTTCAAGCGCCTTGAGGGCTGAACCGCGAATGATCGAGATGTCGTCGCCTGGGAAGTCGTACTCACAAAGAAGCTCACGAATCTCCATCTCGACAAGCTCAAGAAGCTCTTCGTCATCCAGCTGGTCGCATTTGTTCATGAACACAACGATATGAGGAACGTTCACTTGGCGAGCCAAGAGCACGTGCTCACGGGTTTGTGGCATGGGCCCGTCCGCTGCAGACACAACCAAAATCGCGCCGTCCATTTGGGCCGCACCGGTGATCATGTTCTTGACGTAGTCAGCGTGACCGGGGCAATCCACATGGGCGTAGTGACGGTTGGCCGTCTCGTACTCTACGTGGGCAGTATTGATCGTGATGCCACGGGCCTTCTCTTCAGGCGCCTTGTCAATGTCCGCGTAATCCATGAACTTGGAACCCTGGCTCTCAGCCAACACTTTCGTGATCGCTGCGGTCAGTGTGGTCTTGCCATGATCAACGTGACCAATGGTCCCGATGTTCACATGAGGCTTGCTACGGTCAAACTTTTCCTTGGCCATGTCAGTACTCCTTCAACACAGTGGTTGAAAACTTAAAATGCAATTTTCCCGAGGCTTCCAAACCGAGCCCCTTGCGAGCCAGCCTGACAGGCGTAGCACGAAGGCCGGCCGAGTAACCTGTCCAAGTGGTCAACGGTACAAGCAACTGCAACTTTTGTGGAGACGATCCACACTTGTTACCTAAAACAGATGCCACAGCGGCGCCTTTTCGGGCGTGCTGCATGCTGCTCAGGCGCGTTGCGCTGTGACTGTCGACGAACATTTACTTTACCTTCTCAACTTCGCGGACACCACGGCCACACGCTGAGAGGAAGAGGGGTCCCTCGAACAGTAACGCTCGAGGGGTGGTGTGCTCTCGCCTGAACCCAGGCGAGGCTATGCAAAACTAATTCACTACCAACGGAAGTGAGAAAATGCCTTGTTGGCCTCAGCCATACGGTGGACATCGTCACGTTTTTTGACTGCTGAGCCACGTTGGTGGGCAGCTTCTATCAATTCGTTGGCGAGCTTTTCGCGCATTGAACGGCCAGAACGCTGACGCGCGTACTTTATGACCCAACGCATGGACAATGCCATCTTGCGCTGGCCACTGACCTCAACTGGAACTTGGTAGTTGGCACCACCCACACGGCGACTCTTGACCTCAACCATTGGCTGACAGTTTTCGAGCGCTTTGTGGAAAATCTTGAGCGGCTCCTCACGGGTGCGCTCATGGATGATGTCAAATGCACCATAAACAATCTTCTCTGCGATGGCCTTTTTGCCATCCATCATCACGCAGTTCATGAACTTTGTGACGAGCTGATCGTTGTACAATGGGTCTGGTAAAACTTTACGTTTCGGTACTTCGCGACGACGGGGCATATCAGGCTCCTCCCTTCTTCGGCCGCTTCGTGCCGTATTTAGATCGACCTTGACGTCGACCAGCCACACCTTGAGCATCCAAGGTTCCGCGGACTGTATGATAACGAACACCAGGCAAATCCTTGACGCGACCGCCACGGATCAGAATTGTAGAGTGCTCTTGTAGGTTGTGCCCCTCACCGCCAATGTAGGAGGTGACCTCCATCCCATTAGTGAGACGAACACGTGCAACCTTGCGGAGTGCAGAGTTCGGCTTTTTGGGTGTAGTGGTGTACACACGAATGCATACGCCCCGCTTTTGCGGACACCCCTTAAGGGCGGGCGACGCTGTCTTCTTGCGTGCCCTGACACGGCCCTTTCGGACGAGTTGATTAATGGTCGGCATGAATACCTCTAAAACGTTGTACGTAGCGGCTAAAGCCCGCAGCGGCCCGCCTGTCTATGAGATTGATGATTTGCTGTCAAGTGGAGTCAAGGTCTCTGAGCCAAAAGCGACCCAGAGACTTTGTGTTTTGATCCTCTAGGCGAGCCCAGAAAAGGACTGTGGCCCTGACATATCATCCGGCCCGGTACTTTCATCACCTTCGATGAGCATTCCAAGCTTTTGATATGAGGTAAAGCCGGTCCCGGCCGGGATCAACCGACCCATGAGAATATTTTCCTTCAAGCCACGAAGAGAATCAAGCTTCCCGGTGATCGATGCCTCTGTCAAGACACGTGTAGTCTCCTGGAAAGATGCAGCGGACAGGAAGGAGTCTGTGGACAACGATGCCTTGGTAATCCCGAGAAGAAGTGGTTCAGCGTGTGCTGGTGCCCCTCCCTCCGCAATGAGCTTACGGTTGGCCTCCTCAAAGGTCCACTTATCGACGGCTTGGTCAACCAAGAACTCTGAATCTCCCACCAAGCTGATCCGTACCCGGCGCAGCATTTGACGGCAAATCACCTCGATATGCTTGTCGTTAATCTTAACGCCTTGCAATCGGTAGACTTCTTGGATTTCATCCACAAGATAGTGGGCCAGCTCGTGCTCTCCACTGATCTTGAGAATGTCGTGAGGGTTCACGGCTCCGTCCATCAATGAGTCGCCAGCGCGAACATAGTCGCCCTCGTTGACGACGATGTTCTTGCCCTTAGGAACCAAGTACTCGTGAGCCTCTTCACCCTCAGGTGTAATGACGATCCGACGTTTACCCTTGGTGTCCTTTCCAAAGCTAACGACTCCGTCAACCTCGGTGATGATGGCCACCTCTTTCGGCTTCCGGGCCTCAAAGAGCTCGGCCACCCGAGGCAGACCACCCGTGATGTCCTTGGTCTTGGTTGTCTCACGTGGAATCTTGGCAAGCACATCACCTGGGAGTACTTCATCACCCTCGTTGGCGAAGATATTGCAACCGGAAGGCAAGAAGCTCCTGGCAACGAAAGCATCGCCGTCCATAATCCCAAGCAATGGCTTAAGTTCAGAGTCCTTGTAATCCATGACAACCATACGCTTACGGCCAGTAAGCTCGTCCGTTTGAGGCTTAACCGTGCGCCCATCGACGAGGTCTTGGTACGCGACCACGCCACCCACATGAGCCATAATTGGCGTGGTGAAGGGGTCCCATTCGGCAATCCGAGTGGTCGCAGTGACGCGTTCTCCGTCCTTGACCAGTAGGGTCGAACCATAAGGAATACCGTAGCGCTCGCGCTCTCGGCCCTTTTCGTCAACCACATAGATCTCGCCGTTCCGCGCGAGGGCGATGGTCGCTCCATCCCGATTCGATACAGTTGACATGATTTCGGAGTACTTAATCGTTCCTGAGTTTTTCAACTCGAGGTACGACTCAGTCAGCTTGGCCGAGGCCGCACCACCAATATGGAAGGTCCGCATGGTGAGCTGAGTCCCAGGCTCGCCGATGGATTGGGCGGCGATAACGCCCACGGCCTCTCCAATATTGACGAGCTTACCGCGTGCAAGGTCGCGACCGTAGCACATCGAGCATACGCCCCAGTGCATGTCGCAACTCATCACCGAACGGATTTGCACCCGATCAACTCCTGCTTGGACGAGACGTCCGCAAGCGAGTTCATCGATGGTGGCGTTCCGCGCGACCAAGATCTCGTCACTATAAGGGTCATAGATATCCTCGGCTGCCACACGACCCAAAACCCGGTCGGCAACATGGTCGATGATTTCACCACCCTCGATAAGGCTGGAGATTTCCATGGAATCCTGGGTGTCACAGTCACGCGCGGTGACGATGAAGTCCTGAACAACATCAACCAAACGCCGGGTAAGATACCCAGAGTTCGCCGTCTTAAGTGCAGTATCAGCGAGACCCTTTCGCGCACCGTGCGTACTGATGAAGTACTGAAGAACCGTCAGGCCCTCACGGAAGTTCGCGGTAATGGGCGTCTCGATAATCTCACCACTTGGCTTGGCCATCAGTCCACGCATACCGGCCAACTGACGAATCTGAGTGGTCGAACCACGGGCGCCAGAGTCCACCATCATAAAGATGCTGTTGAACGAGTCCTGAACCGCCTCAGCACCGCCAGGTCCGATCACAACGTCAGTCGAGATTTCTGCAACCAAGTCCTTGGAGACTTCATCGGTGGCCTTAGACCAGATGTCGACGACCTTGTTGTACTTCTCGCCCAGGGTGATCAAACCATCATTGTACTGCCCCTCAGTCTCCTCAACGTCAGTCATGGCCACTTCGAGAATCTTCCCCTTGGTAGAGGGAATGCACATGTCATCGACACAGATGGAAATCCCTGCCTTGGTCGACATTGTGAACCCTAGCTGCATCAACGCATCTGCGAACAACACCGTCTTTTTGGAGCCTGCTGAACGGTAACAGCGGTCGATAAGCTCGCCGAGGTTCTTCTTTTTAAGGGTTTGGTTGCACATGGAGAAGGGCACTTCTTCCGGCACGATATCGTAAAACAACACACGACCCACAGTGGTTTCGACCACATCGCCACGACTGCTTAGCGGCACTTTACCTTCGAACCCAAAGAAGCCAGCAGATGTCGAGACCATGACAAGGTCTTCGCCAAATTCCGCCCGAAGTGTATCGACGGCCAGCCGCAACAAAGCGATCCGACTGTTTGTGTTCATACGCGAATCGATGAGCACATCGCCCTTGACTGTGGCGAGTTTTGGATTGATAAGACCGACCACACGAGCGTTTCCACGCAGCATCGGCAACTCAACACAAACAGCGCTGAATCCATCGCCTTCGATCTTCTTGATTTTTCTGCTTGCCGTTCCCTTTTCAGAGAACACACCAGGCAATTTTACTTTTCCAGCGATGCCGGAGGCACCGAAGGTCCAAGCACCGGCGGTGGCCTTTACTTCACCATTTTGGTGGAACATATTGAAGACCGCTACGGGGTCTTCACAGCCGCCCTCAACGTCATCAACGTTGACCCGGACGTCGCCACCAAGCACTGGCACCTCGCCCAATTCTCCGTCAACGACCACGCGAGTGCTCCCACGGTGTGAGAACCAAACCTCAGAGCTGCCGCGCTCAGAATCAACACCAATCAACAAACGAAGATCAGCATAATCAGAGAGGTCGTTCAGAAGGCGTGTCTCCAACTCCGGGGCTGGCATGCGAACATGGGCCCTGGCGTGGAGGTCAACCTTGCCCGCGTCATAAGCAGCCAAGACTTCATCTGGACTGGAGAATGTACCACCCTCTCCCTTCGCGAAGGCACGTTCACGGGTCATGTAATATGCCCCCAAAACGATATCTTGAGATGGTTGGATAATGGGCTGACCCGACGCTGGGCTGAGAATGTTATTTGTCGACATCATCAGCACGCGGGCCTCGATTTGAGCCTCAATGCTGAGTGGCAGGTGAACTGCCATTTGGTCACCGTCGAAGTCGGCGTTGAATGCAACGCAAACCAGCGGGTGCAGACGGATGGCCTTTCCTTCAGTCAGGACTGGCTCAAAAGCTTGCATTCCCAGACGGTGAAGTGTCGGCGCACGGTTGAGCATTACTGGATGCTCTTTGATGACCTCATCGAGGACGTCCCATACCTCATCGTCTTTTTGCTCAACCATCTTCTTGGCAGCCTTGATGGTGTTCACCAAGCCGCGCTCTTCGAGCTTGTTGTAGATGAATGGCTTGAACAACTCGAGTGCCATCTTTTTAGGGATTCCGCACTGGTGAAGCCGAAGCTCTGGACCAACCACGATGACCGACCGGCCTGAATAATCTACTCGTTTCCCGAGCAGGTTTTGCCTGAATCGACCATTCTTGCCCTTGAGCATGTCTGACAAGGACCGCAAAGGCCTCTTGTTAGGGCCCGTAAAGGTCTTGCCGCGGCGCCCATTATCAAACAAGGCATCAACAGCCTCCTGAAGCATGCGCTTCTCGTTCCGAATGATAATCTCAGGCGCGTTGAGGTCTTGAAGACGCTTCAAACGGTTGTTCCGGTTGATCACCCGACGATACAAATCGTTGAGGTCTGATGTGGCGAATCGGCCACCATCCAAGGGCACAAGCGGCCGCAGGTCTGGGGGGATGACCGGAACGACTTCCATCATCATCCACTCAGGGCGGTTTCCAGAATCACGAAACGCCTCAACAATCTTAAGCCGTTTTGCATGCTTGCGGCGCTGAGCCTCAGAGGATGTGTCCCGCATCAGGATTCGCAGTTCGTCACCCAATCCGTCAATGTCGAGTTGCGCGAGGACGCTTTGAATGACCTCACCGCCCATTCCAACATCGAAGGAGCCGTAGCCAAAAATTTCTACAGCCTCGCGGTAATCTTCCTCAGACAGGATCTCACCCACCTCCAAGGAGGACTCTCCTGGGTTCGTGACCATATAGGACTCGCAATACAATACCCGCTCAAGACTCTTGAGAGAGATATCCAACAAGTTCCCGATCCGACTGGGCAGGCTCTTGAGAAACCAAATGTGAGCGACAGGCGTGGCCAGGTCAATGTGACCCATGCGCTCGCGACGCACCTTGGACTGAATGACCTCGACACCGCACTTTTCACAAGTGATGCCACGATGCTTCATGCGCTTGTACTTTCCACACAAACATTCGTAATCTTTTACGGGACCGAAAATCTTCGCACAGAAAAGCCCATCTTTCTCAGGCTTGAAGGTCCTGTAGTTGATTGTCTCGGGCTTCTTCACTTCACCATGTGACCAGCTACGAATCTTGTCTGGACTGGCCAAACCGATGCGCACTGCAACATAGTTAATTGGGTTTTTTGGCTTCTCGAAGAGGTTGTAGATGTCCTTCACGGTCGACTCCTGGGAGGGTGACGCTTCTCGGACTTGAGAAGAGATAGATTTAAATGGATTTGAAAAATGGATTATTCAGTTGAGGCCCGACCTGCGGACCGGAAGCGCCCGCCTATTGGCGAAGCACTTCCTTGTCCTCGATTAAGTCGACGTCAAGGCCCAGAGCCTGAAGCTCCTTGACCAACACGTTGAAGCTCTCTGGAAGCCCAGCATCGAGGACATTTTCGCCCTTAACGATGGACTCATACATCCGGGTCCTTCCCGCAACATCATCTGACTTAACCGTCAGAAACTCCTGAAGAGTATAGGCAGCACCATATGCCTGCATTGCCCAGACCTCCATCTCACCAAGGCGTTGGCCACCAAACTGAGCCTTACCACCGAGGGGTTGCTGGGTCACCAAGCTGTACGGCCCAATGCTCCGAGCGTGGATCTTCTCATCAACCAAGTGGTGAAGCTTCAGCACATACATGACGCCAACAGTGACCCGATTCTCGAAAGGCTCACCGGTACGGCCATCAAACAAGATGGACCGGCCATCAATGTCGAGCCCCGCATGGGTCAGCGCCTTCTTGATTTCTGTCTCTGCCGCACCAGCAAACACGGGTGTCGCTGTGGTGATGCCTCCACGGTATTTATTACCGAAAGAGATGAGCTCATCATGGTTGGCACCATCAAGCGTCTCATGAACTTCCTTCACATCAGGGAAGCAACCCTTGAGATAGTCTCGGAGCTTCTCTTCAGAATAAGCCTCATCAATCATTTCCCCGATACGAACACCCATCCCGCGTGCCGCCCAACCCAGGTGGGTTTCGAGCACTTGGCCGACGTTCATTCGAGAGGGAACCCCAAGCGGGTTGAGGACGAGGTCTACAGGGGTGCCGTCCTCAAGATATGGCATGTCTTCGACCGCCATTATCCGTGACACAACGCCCTTGTTTCCGTGACGACCAGCCATCTTATCGCCAACCTTAAGCTTACGCTTAATGGCAACATAGACCTTGACCAGCTTGATGACGCCAGGGGAAAGCTCGTCTCCCTTCTTGTGGCGCTCGATTTTGGCTGAATACCGCTCGCGAATTTGGTCTTCTTTCTCACGGACCTTGTCAACGAGGTTCCACACGCTCTCTTCGAGGTCCTCACCATCTTCAATGGTGATTCGCTCGTATTGCTCGAACTGCAGTGAACGAAGGTTCTGAGCGGTAAAGCCATCACCCTTCTTGATCAGGACATCACCGTTACCGTCATCGACGACCTTCGCACCAGCCTTTCGGTCAGCCAAAAGCGCAACAAGTTGCCGATAGGCTGATTCACGGACGGTACGAATATTCTCATTGCGGTCACGGTTAATCCGAACAACTGCCTGCTCTTCGATTTCAAGAGAGCGTTGATCCTTTTCGACGCCCTCTCGAGAGAACACCTGTGCGCCCATAACAACGCCTTCTACGCCGGGCGGCACCCGAAGAGATGTGTCCTTGACGTCCCCAGCTTTTTCTCCGAAAATTGCACGCAGCAACTTTTCTTCGGGAGAAAGCTGTGTCTCGCCCTTGGGTGTGATCTTCCCACACAGAATATCCTGCGGCCGCACGTAAGCGCCAATCCGAATGATTCCTGAGTCATCGAGGTTACTAAGCCCCTCCTCCCCAACATTCGGGATATCGCGGGTGATCTCTTCTTTACCGAGCTTGGTGTCGCGGGCTGCAACCTCAAATTCCTCGATATGAATAGACGTGAAGTAATCCTCACTGACAAGACGCTCTGAGATGAGGATGGAATCCTCAAAGTTGTAGCCCTGCCATGGCATAAAGGCCACGACGGGGTTTTGCCCCAAAGCCAACTCACCGAGGTCAGTACTGGGACCATCAGCGATGATGTCACCCTTTTGGACCCGGTCACCGACCCGAACCACTGGCCGCTGGTTGATGCAGCTATTTTGGTTGGAGCGTTGGAATTTGTTGAGGTTGTAAATGTCGACATCACCACCAAGGTCACCCTCAGCTGAGCCGTCGGCCTTCACCACGATTCGCGTTCCATCAACGTTTTCAATCACACCACTCCGACGCACGATAGTCGTGACGCCTGAGTCATGGGCAACCTGACGCTCGATACCGGTACCAACAAGGGGCGCTTGAACGCGAACCATCGGCACAGCCTGACGCATCATGTTGGCACCCATAAGCGCACGGTTTGCATCATCGTTTTCGAGGAATGGCACCAACGACGCCGCGACACTCACCAATTGGGAAGGCCCTACATCCATCAATGTGATGTCTGTTTTTGGCACATGGGCAAACTCTCCCCGAGCTCGGGAAATCACGGAATCTGCGGTGATCTTACCGTTGTCATCATGAGGCAGATTGGCCTGAGCGATGACTTGGTTCTCTTCTTCGAGCGCAGTAAAGTACCGAATGTCGTCAGTCACAACCCCGTCTTTTACAATCCGGTAGGGCGTCTCGATGAAGCCGTACTCATTGACCCTAGCGTAGGTTGCCAACGAGCCGATGAGGCCAATGTTTGGACCCTCAGGGGTCTCAATTGGACAGATACGACCATAATGAGTGGGGTGCACATCCCGAACATCGAATCCGGCGCGCTCCCGAGTCAAACCACCCGGTCCGAGGGCAGAGAGCCGACGCTTGTGGGTGACTTCTGAGAGTGGGTTGGTCTGGTCCATGAACTGCGAAAGCTGAGAAGAACCGAAGAACTCCTTGATCACCGCGCTCACAGGCTTAGCGTTGATGAGATCATGAGGCATCAGCGCCTCGATCTCACTCAGGCTCATCCGTTCCTTGATGGCCTTCTCCATGCGGACCAAGCCCACCCGGTATTGGTTCTCAAGGAGCTCGCCTACAGCGCGAACCCGACGGTTACCAAGATGGTCAATATCGTCAACTTCGCCTTTATTGTTCTTAAGATCGATCAGGTATTGAACCACCAAACGAATGTCTTCGCGGGTCAATGTCGTCTGCTCGAGCGGCTCGTTGATTCCCAACTTGTGGTTGATCTTGAGACGTCCAACCTTAGACAGGTCGTAGCGCTCAGCGTTGAAGAACAGGTTCTCAAAGTGCTTGAGTGCTGCGTCGTAGGTCGGCGCGTCACCAGGGCGCAGGCGACGGTAAATCTCCATCACTGCCTCTTCGGTGTTTTCAATCTTGTCAACCAACAAGGTGTCACGAAGGAATGAACCCACGATGATGTTGTCGATATAAAGCGCCTCAAACTCATGCACGCCCTTGTCGAGAAGCAACTGGAGGGCGTCCTCGTCTATCTCCTCATTACACTCGACAAGAATCTCGCCGGTTGTCATGTCGACGACGTCCCAAGCGCTCACCTTTCCGATGACAGACTCGGAGGTCACTGGAATCGAACCGACCAAAATGGCCTCTTCAACACCGTCGACTTCACGGGTGACTTCTGTGAGCATCCCAGCCTTGGTCATCTTGCGAATCACAGGCTTAAGGAATTTCCGCCCTGCCCTGCACAACACCTTCCCGTCTTTGTCAACGACGTCGACGGTGGCCTGCTGGATCTTGAGCAACTCCTCAGAAGTCTTCTTGGTCCAAGACTGGGTCTTCTTGTCGAAGCAGAGGGTCTCGCTTTGGTAAAAGTAGTTCAGTAACTCCTCAGTGGAGTAGCCAAGCGCCCGCAAAAGGACGGTCGCTGGGAGTTTCCGGCGGCGATCGATTCGCACAAACAGCAGGTCCTTGTTGTCGAACTCGAAATCGATCCATGAACCGCGATTGGGAATGATTCGCGCGGAAAAAATATGCTTTTGGCTGGATGAAGTCTTGCTCTTGTTGACATCAAAAAAGATGCCTGGAGACCGGTGGAGCTGACTGACCACGACGCGCTCGGTACCATTAACGGTAAATGTACCGGTGCCGGTCATGAGCGGAATCTCGCCGAAGTAGACCTCTTGCTCCTTAATGTTGGACACGCTGCGGGTATCAGTCTCGGCGTCAACGTCCCAAACCACCAAGCGCACGGTCACCTTCAAAGGTGCCGAGTAGGTCATGCCACGCTCCCGGCACTCCTCAACATCGTATTTAGGAACATCGAGATCGTAAGAAACGAACTGCAGAGATGCACGGTTACCGAAATCCTGAATCGGGAACACGCTCTTGAACACACTTTGAAGTCCAAAATCGCCACGCTCATCTGGGGCGACTTCTTGTTGAAGGAACTTCTCGTAGCTCTCACGTTGAATACCAATGAGGTTTTCGGCGTGCAGCGCTGGCTGCGTCTTGCTGAAGTTCCGACGGAAGCGGAAGTTATTGGCGAGCAATTTGGACATGCTGGACTCCTGACTGCGCGGTGACCCGGCTGGTTAAGCTGGGCTGCGCATGGAAACTGGCAGATAAAATTCTATTGGGGTGCCGACAACACTGAACGGGCACCCATCCTCAGGATGAGTCCCCTACTTTACCGGTTAGTGATTTGCCGACTGGCTATTCGAGAGCACCAAAATTGGATTCTCTTCAAGAAGTGTGCGAGGTAGCCACCTCGCGGGCGCCCACGACAGGATTTGCGTGGGAAAAAGACACTGTCGGTGACCACCCGTGAGGATGGCCACCGACAAAAGTCCAATGCTTACTTGAGTTCGGCAGAGGCTCCAGCGCCTTCCAGCTCCTTCTTGAGAGCCTCAGCTTCTTCCTTCGGAAGAGCGGTCTTGATCTCGCTGGGTGTGCTCTCAACGAGGTCTTTAGCCTCTTTAAGGCCGAGACCAGTCGCGGCACGAACAGCCTTGATGACTGCAATCTTCTTCTCGCCATAAGCGGTAAGAATGACGTCGAACTCAGTCTGCTCTTCAGCAACTTCGCCGCCGCCAGCAGCAGGGGCCATCGCCATCATAGGCGCGGAGGCCTCGACACCGAGTTCGTCTTCAAGGATATCGATGAGACCCTTGACTTCGGACAATTTGAGGTTTTTGATGTATTCGACAACGTCGGCTTGGGAAATCGCCATGATTAGCTCCATTTTGGTTCAGAAAAATTCTGCTCGTGGCCCGAAATATTCAGGCCTGTATTAATAAGGAATTACTCGCCGTTCTCGGCGAGCTTGGACTCGAAGTTCTTGAGAAGAGTGACCAGGTCACGACCAGGTGCTTGAACGACACCCAGCATTTGCTGGGGACCCTTCAGAAGCAGACTGAGAAGCATCGCGAAGAGCTCGTCCTTGCTCGGGAGTTCGGCGACATCACTGACGCCTTTGCCGTCAAGCATCTCGCCTTCGAAAAAGCCACCCTTTAGGGTAAAGCGTTCGTCGTCAACGAGACTCTTGGTTTCAGCCTTGAGCACCTTGGCTGCGGCAATGGGATCCTCGCCAGAAATTACCCATGCGGTCATACCAACCAGAAGATCTCCGAGAGACTCCTTGTCAGACCCAGCAATGGCAAGCTTGGCGAGCTTGTTCTTGATTACTTCATAGTGAACGCCAGCTTTACGGAAGCTATCCCGCAGGGCGTTGACTTCTTCCGCTGTGATCCCGCGATAGTCTGCCAAGGCCACGAAGGGCGCATTGGCCAAACGTGTTGACAACTCATCGACGAGGGCTTCTTTTTCTGCACGGCTCATGTCGTACTCCTACAATGATTCCGCACGACGAATTGCGTCTTGCGGATCGACCCGGATACCTGGGCCCATGGTTGAAGAAAGAGTGACGCTCTTCATGTAGATGCCTTTGGCCGATGCTGGCTTAAGGCGCTGCAATGTAGCGATCACGGCGATGAGGTTGTCAGCGATTTGACTTGCCTCCATCGATGCCCGCGCGATCTGAGCGTGCACGATGCCCGCCTTCTCGACGCGGAAGTCAATTTTACCACTCTTGAGTTGGCTAACAGCCTCAGCCACCTTGGCTGGGGGAACGACGGTACCGACCTTGGGGTTTGGCATCAAGCCACGCGGACCCAACACCCGGCCAATGCGACCGACCTTGCCCATCATGTCGGTTGTAGCGACCGCTTTATCAAAGTCGAACCAACCACCTTGAATCTTCGCGACCAAATCGTCGCCGCCAACAAAATCAGCGCCAGCCTCTTCTGCAGCCTTGGCCGCTTCACCCTGGGCGAAAACCACCACGCGAACGTCTTTCCCGGTACCGTGAGGTAAAGCGACAGCACCGCGAACCATTTGATCTGCGTGCTTGGGGTCGACACCAAGGCGAACGGAGACGTCCACGCTCTCATCGAACTTTGCAGTTGCTTTGGCTTTGACGGCCTCAGCTGCCGAATCGACATCTACGCGGTCATCAATATTCAGACCCTCGCGGATGGCGAAGTACCTTTTACTCTTCTTATTGGCCATTTTACTTACTCCTTGAAAGCCCGTTTCGGACTTCCCATCTCGGCGGGGTTTGGCGACCACATTGGTGATCTCCCCCATCGAGTGAAAGGATTGATTGAAAAAAGAAACTATCGAACGTTAATACCCATCGAGCGGGCAGTGCCTGCGATGATTCGCTTGGCAGCCTCGACGTCTGTGGTGTTGAGGTCTTCCATCTTAACCTTGGCGATCTCCTCAACCTGAGCCCAGCTCACCTTGCCCACCTTGGTCTTGTTGGGCTCACCTGAACCCTTTGGAATTTTGGCTGCCTTCAAAAGCAACACGGCAGCGGGAGGCGTTCGCAACTCAAAGGAGAAGGTGCGATCGGCGTAAACCGTAATGATCGTGGGAATGGTCAAGGCTTCGGCGGCATCCTTTTGGGTACGCGCGTTGAACTCCTTACAGAACATCGGAATATTCACACCCGCAGCACCGAGCGCAGGCCCAATGGGTGGGGAGGGGTTTGCCTTACCAGCGGTGATTTGCAGTTTGACCTGATTGACAATTTTCTTTGCCATGATCTTAGCTCCTATGCCTGGCCTTAGCCGAGACGCTCAACCTGAGTGAAATCCAACTCAACAGAAGTCGGACGACCAAAAATAGACACCATCACCCGGAGCTTGGCCCGAGTCGTGTTGACTTCTTCAACTTTGCCGTTCATGGAAGCGAACGGTCCATCAATGACCCGCACTTCCTCACCACGATCGAAGTCAGCGACGATCATTTCGACGCCCTCATCCTCTTCGGCCTGGTTGGTGAGGCGACGCACTTCGTCCTCTGGCATGGGGGGCGGGGTGCGTGAACCACCAATAAAGCCCTTCACCTTCGGGGTGGAACGAACAATATGGAAAGACTCGCTATCCATGTCCATCTCGACGAACATATAGCCTGGGTAACTCTTGCGCGTTGTGGTCTTCTTTTTACCATCACGCACAGAGACGATTTGCTCAGTCGGCACCAACACCTCGCCGAACTTGTGCTCAGCGCCTGCGCGTTGAATGGCGTCCTCCAAAGCGAGTTTTGCTTTGTTTTCGTAGCCAGAATGCGTATTAATAACGTACCAGTTCATATCTTTTGCCCCCAGGGGTACCTGAGTTGGTGCCCTACCCTTCGCTGAAAAGGAAGGTGCTGGTGACTCGGGCCCATACGAAGTCATACATCGCAAGCGTCAGCGCAATAAACAAGGTGGTGATAATCACCACCGTTGCTGAGCGGACTGTCTCTTCTTTATCGGGCCAAACCACCTTGCGGAGCTCAGTGACCGACTCATCAGAGAACGAATGTATGACTGGATGACGGTTCATCACCAAAAAGGTGACAACCCCCACCAGGATCCCGAGTGCTGCGGTTCCAGAAACAAAGCCAATCTGAGGATCAACAATGTCGAGCCGCGCAAGCATTGGTACAGCGAGACCCCGAACAGCGAAACCCAAAAAGGCCGCGACTGTCAAGAAACCCATCAATATGTACCGCTGATTGCGCATTCACTATCACCGAGCGTAAATAGCCTTTAAAGCCGAGAAACGACAACCCGAGAGTATCCCGAGACTGCCAAAACTCCCCTGTATTGGCTGAGGAACCCGCGCACGTACCACGTACGTCGCAAGCGTGCAAGCTTCGTGCCACCTGTTTCTGGCGACGCGGAACTAAAAATGGCTACAACCCTTGCGAGATGTAGCCATTCAACTCGAATTTAATCAAGAATCTCTGAAACGACGCCCGCACCAACGGTACGGCCACCTTCGCGGATAGCGAAGCGAAGCTGCTTCTCGATGGCGATCGGCATAATAAGCTCGACTTCCATCTCGATGTGATCGCCAGGCATCACCATCTCAACACCACCAGGCAGGTTCACTGCGCCGGTAACGTCGGTTGTGCGGAAGTAAAACTGCGGACGGTAGCCTGTGAAGAATGGCTTGTGACGACCACCCTCTTCTTTCTTCAGGATGTACGCTTCGCATTTGAACTTGGTGTGCGGAAGAATCGTTCCGGGCTTCACGATGACCTGGCCACGCTCCACCTCTTCGCGCTTAATGCCGCGAAGCAAAAGACCGACGTTGTCACCGGCCATGCCGCTGTCCAGAAGCTTCCGGAACATCTCAACGCCTGTAATCGTCGTTGTGATGGTGTCTTTCATGCCAACGATCTCTACGGAGTCGCCCACGTGAATTTGACCACGCTCAACACGGCCGGTTGCGACTGTGCCACGACCAGAAATCGTGAACACATCCTCAACTGGGAGAAGAAAGGGCTTTTCAATCTCGCGAACAGGTGTCGGAATGTCGACGTCGACCGCTGCCATGAGCTTGTCGACCGCTTGTGTACCGATCTCGCCAGTGTCGCCTTCAAGCGCCTTGAGGGCTGAACCGCGAATGATCGAGATGTCGTCGCCTGGGAAGTCGTACTCACAAAGAAGCTCACGAATCTCCATCTCGACAAGCTCAAGAAGCTCTTCGTCATCCAGCTGGTCGCATTTGTTCATGAACACAACGATATGAGGAACGTTCACTTGGCGAGCCAAGAGCACGTGCTCACGGGTTTGTGGCATGGGCCCGTCCGCTGCAGACACAACCAAAATCGCGCCGTCCATTTGGGCCGCACCGGTGATCATGTTCTTGACGTAGTCAGCGTGACCGGGGCAATCCACATGGGCGTAGTGACGGTTGGCCGTCTCGTACTCTACGTGGGCAGTATTGATCGTGATGCCACGGGCCTTCTCTTCAGGCGCCTTGTCAATGTCCGCGTAATCCATGAACTTGGAACCCTGGCTCTCAGCCAACACTTTCGTGATCGCTGCGGTCAGTGTGGTCTTGCCATGATCAACGTGACCAATGGTCCCGATGTTCACATGAGGCTTGCTACGGTCAAACTTTTCCTTGGCCATGTCGGACTCCCTTTGCGACCAGATGGACGCGTTTCGATAGATTTTGATTGGATGGAGCCCATGACCAGACTTGAACTGGTGACCTCCTCCTTACCAAGGAGGTGCTCTACCGCTGAGCTACATGGGCGAAAAAGGTGGACGACCACCAAAGTGTGGAGCGGGAAACGGGATTCGAACCCGCGACCCTCAGCTTGGAAGGCTGATGCTCTACCAACTGAGCTATTCCCGCA
>OBJC01000096.1_pt1 | contig 16931 bp, 15 predicted proteins | sample 1481521 | NCBI WGS metagenome assembly OBJC01 (sample SAMEA2341961, study PRJEB22496) | metagenome | biome: marine; feature: hydrothermal vent; material: water | place: Pacific Ocean | collected 2011/2012 | reverse complement strand
CCTTGAAGCGTCCGGCGAGCGTTGGCAATGCCTCGGTTAGCGGCCAGGTCCCTTTGTCCCGTGCTTCATGCTCGGGTGGATTTTTACCTGTCATGATCGAGGCGTGAGCGGTCAGGGTAATCGGAGCAGGCGTGCGGGCGTTTTCAAAGACCACGGCGCGACTGGCCAGTCTATTCCAGGTGGGGGTCCATTCATCGCCCACATGATCTGCACGAACAGTGTCCCAGGTGATCAACAGGACGTCGGGCTTATTCGGGCTTGATGGCGCACATGCGGCGACCGCAAAGCACGCAGTAAATCCGAACATCAGTCGCCAAGCCATCGCGCCCTCTCCTAGGTCACAGCAGTTTACCCCAGCGCCTAAGATTAGAATAAGGGCGACTGATGAGGTGAGTGATGCGTGTTTTGGGATATTTGATTTTTGGGCTGATTGTCGCCTGTGGCGGTGGGCCCAAGCCCAATGGTGATCCAGGCGTCCGGCCAGACACAGGAGCGTCCGGAGACATAAAATCTTCCGGAGACACAGGGGCTTCCGGAGACACAGGGGCTTCCAGAGACACAGGCAGCCCTCTGGTGGGTCCCGAGACGGACACCCAGAAGAAAGTGCTTTCCATCATGGTTGATGGCTGGCGACCGGACGTCATCGCTGCCGCTCACACCCCCAATTTAGACCGACTTTGGGCCGATTCAGCCTATAGTCTTGAGGCCCGTGTGGAGGACACGACCATCAGCGGATCGGGCCAGTCGACCTTTGTTACCGGTGTCCATCGAGATAAGCACGGTGTCGATAATAACAGTTTTGAAGGGCATAATTATGAAAATTACCCGTACTGGTTTTCATTGTTGGACGACGCCGCGCCGGAATTGATGACCGGGGCCTACCACACTTGGGCCCCCATGTTTTTACTGCCTCTGGAAGGAGGCGCTTTGGCCGATATTGCTGTTTTCCACGACTATACGAGTGACGAGGGTGACGCGAAGACCACCACCCAACTGGCGCACGACCTGTTGACGACCTCACTCGATGTCGTGGTGTGGATGCTCTCGGATTTAGACACCGCCGGCCATCAATATGGCTTTGACCCTGAGGTCTTAGAATATGTGGCAGCCATGGCGCTCATCGATGAACAAATCGGCCAGGTACTCGAGGCTGTGGCCAACCGAACAGCCGAATCTGAGGCCACAGAAGACTGGATGGTCATCATTTCTACTGATCACGCTGGCTCTGGCTTTGGTCATGGAGACAATATTCCTGAACACCGAAGGGTGCCCTTATTTGTGTGGGGAGGAAGCGCCGTACCCGGCCCAATCTGGCCACCACCAGACACCGTCAGTGTTGTCAGCACAGCGCTCGCCCATCTTGAGATTGTTCCTGATTTGGCCTGGGGGCTCGATGGGGAGGCGGTTGGTCTGGGCCCGAGCGCTCCACCAGACCCAGTCCTTGGGGCGAACCTCATCGTCAACGCGGGTGCCGAGATGGAGCGGGGATATTCCTACTTTTTTCCCGATGCTGCTTTGCCCGGCTGGGAGGATGAGGGCTACGCCACGGCCATTCGATATGGGGGCGAGGGGTTTCCGAGCGAAGGCGGGCCAGGACCGACGGCCCGTGGCGACAACTTCTTTTGTGGCGGTGGCACGGGAAGCGACACTGAGATTGTTCAAAATATCGATATCTCGGGCCTGAGCGAACTGATTGATGAAGGCGGCCTGCGGTACGACTTAGCGGGATGGCTCGGCGGATATGCAGACCAAGAAGATCGGGCTGAGTTCAAATTGGAGCTGTTTGATAATTCAGGTGTGGTCGTGGAATCGGGTGTGCTCGAGGCCATCTCGGCAACAGAGCGGGGTGATGAGACCGGGCTTTTCTACAGCGCTGTTCGTGGTGGTGTTCCACCGTTTGTCCGCTCGGCGCGGGTGACCGTACTTTTCAGCCAAAGTGCGGGCTATAACGATGGATACGCCGATAATTTATCGCTTATTTTGAGCGTCGACTGACGGGCTTCCGTTTGGCGCTTCGTCGGGATCTTCGTCCTCTGGAATGATGATCGGCAAGGCCAAGGGCGGACGGGCGATGGCGGGCTCGGCGCGAATGATGTCGTCCCACCATGGTTGCGTTTGGAAGAGGGCATACTGGTCCTCGAAGAGGGGGGACTCCACCCTGAGCTCGTCGCCATCTGGCAAGGGCAAAACCATGCGCAAGCAATGAAGTCCCAGGCGATTGGCCAAGCTGTTCTCGCGCCACCATCGGTTGATTTTGGAGTCACCGTGATCGGAGTCTCCGATAATGGGGTGGTAAAGGTCGCGGACATGGCGCCTGACTTGATGAAATCGTCCGGTTTTTGGGTGAACACGCAGCAGCGAACACCGTGGCTCATGGGAGCGGCCGATACAGTCCACCACACTCTCAGCCTGCTTGAGGATGCCCTTGTCGTTCTTCATCGGGGTGGTGATGGTGATGGGTTCGTCGTGTGGGAAATACCCCCGTACAAAGGCGATATAGGTTTTTTTCCCGTTGGTGAGGGCGAGTTGAAGTGGTGCGGCCCATTCCTGCTTTTTAGCGAACAGCAAGCACCCAGAGGCCTGAAAATCCAGGCGGTGGATCGGGTAGACATGGTCGCCTACTTGGTCGCGGACCCATTGCAAGCACGCCTGGGCATAACGATGGTGCGCATTACGATGCACTATCAGCCTGGGCGGCTTTGCCACAACGATCCAATCGTCGGTCTCATCGAGTACAGGGAGTGGACATTGCTCAAACACAGCCGATGTCTAACCACGTTAGAGGCCACCCATGTCTGCTGATCCAACACAAGTACGAGATTTTCTTCGCTCACTGCAAAAAACCATCTGCTCAGGTTTAGAGGCAGTCGATGGCGAGGCGGTATTTACCGAGTACACACAAGGCACCGAAAATGGTGGGATCAGTGCCCCATCTGTGATGGCTGGGGGGGCTCATATCGAGCGTGCGGGCGTCAATTTTAGCCACTCCATGGGTGAGCGTTTGCCGGATGCGGCCACAGCACGCCGCCCCCATTTGGCCGGGCGAGCCTTTGAGGCCGTTTCTTTATCGTTGATCGTGCATCCGAAAAATCCATATGCGCCAACGACCCATGCCAATTTTCGTTGTTTTGTCGCCACCAAAAAGGGTGAGGAGCCCGTGTGGTGGTTTGGGGGCGGCTATGACCTCACCCCATTTTATGGTTTTGACGACGATGCAATTCACTTCCACAAAACGGCGAAGCAAGTCTGCGACCCTTTCGGTACCGCCCTGTATCCGCAGCTAAAAGCAGCCTGTGATGATTATTTTTTCCTCCCCCACAGAAACGAAGCCAGGGGCATCGGCGGCATATTTTTCGATGACTTTAGCTTGGGCGATTGGGACAGTAGTTTCGCTTTTTTTCAAGCCATCGCAAACAGTTTCTTAGGGGCCTATGTGCCCATTTTAGAGCGCCGTAAAAATACCGAATATTCGGCGCGTGAACGAGATTTTCAGTTGATGCGCCGAGGGCGATATGTGGAGTTCAACCTGTTGATTGACCGGGGGACACAGTACGGCATTCAGTCCGGGCGACGGATCGAAGCGGTCATGTGCTCGATGCCTCCAGCGGTGAGCTGGCAATATGGCTACACCGCAGAGCCAGGCAGTCCAGAGGCGGCACTGCTTGAGCATTTCCTGAAGCGGCAAGACTGGGTCGCAAGCGCATGAATTTAATTTTGATGCGTCATGGTCAAGCGATCGCCGCCACCTCGGTTTCCCAAGACAAAAAACGGGAGTTGAGCATTTTTGGCTCCGGGGTTGTGCCTCGGATGGCTGAGTTGATGGTGGAGGAAAACATAGTTCCAAAGCTAATTTTGGTGTCACCGGCTAAGCGAACGCAGCAGACGGTTGAGTTGTTGTTGAGTATCTTTGGCCCAGTCGAGGTGAAGGTGGTCAAAGCCTTGTATCTGGCGAGCCCCATGACCATCTTAGAGACGATTCACACCCATGGTGGGCAGGCTGACCCCTTGCTCGTGGTGGGACACAATCCAGGTTTAGAGACCACCGTCTCCAATATCGCGGGCAATATCGTAGCCCTGCCTACCGGTGCGGTCGCCCACGCGGTGATTATTCCAAACCAGGAGTCCACAGTGTTGGGGGTCTGGCGTCCTGATGAGCTGATGACGACCTGATGCGTTGGGTCCTGCTGGTTCTTATCGGCGGCATCATGGCTGAGGGTTTACTTCGGCTCGACCCCGTCCTGCCCAGCTTATCGGCCGGTTTTCAGGCTTTTTCTCCTGTGGACCGCCCTGGGGTGACCCCGACAGAGCCCGATCAGCTTGGTTGTGTCGAAGCGGACCCACACGGCATGGCGCCCACTGCATGGGCCTGGATGGTGGGGCGCGACTTGGACGCTGAGCCCATCAAGTTGTTGGTGGCCGGAGACTCTGTGACCCTTGGTGCAGGTGTTCGGCCTGGGAAAACCTGGGCCGTCGCCATCGGGGAGCGGCTGTCCGCGGCGCGCTCACGGCCTGTAGAGATCATTAACGCAGGGGTGAATGCTGCTGGCTACTGTGGTGTCATGCGGGCCGTCCATCACCACTTGGCCAACGAGCATTTTGATAAAGTCGTTATCGCATTTTTCGCTGATGATTTAGAACAGCGTGCAGTGGTGTTGGCCGATGGAAAACTGCGGGCCGACCCCAGCCAGATTCCAGGGCCGGTGGGTGCTGTGTTGGGTCATAGTTTTTTGGCCAATTGGATTTGGTTTCAGGCCTTGGTTTTGGCTGTCGAGCCAGGGTCAATGTGGGCGCCAAAGTCGGCTGTGGATCGCCCTGGCCGAACGATCCCGCCTGATACCCGCGCCAACTTGGCTGCAGGACTGGAAGGGTTGAAGCCGGTGGTCGATTTGTGGCTGCTCAACCCGCCTGCTGGAATGAGCCTGTGCGCTGATAATCCAAAACCCGGGACGGACTGTGATTGGCTGTCAGCCGATATGGACATTATCGCGGGAGCCCTCGAGGCTGCTGGCCTGCGATGGATAGATAATAGACGGCTATTCGACGGGGCAGATCACCAAAGCATGCTCGGTGTTGAGCGCGCCTGGTTTAAACGCGACGGGCGACTGCCGGTTCATCCGAGTTCTGTCGGTCATGCCGCCATCGCAGACGCGGTCCCCCAAGACTGGTTCGCGCTTTAGGTCCCTAAGCTCAGCTTCAAAAGCCGGTTGACCACCGCGGGGGCAGCGCGGCCTTGGGACTGCTTGAGCACCGCACCAACAAAGAAGCCAAATAGGCGTTGGTTGCCGCCCCTAAATGCCTCAACATTGGCGGTGTTGTTCGCCAATACGGCATCGACAAAGCCTTGAATGGTCGCTTCGTCGCTGATTTGGGCCAGCCCTAAGGATTCGATGATGGCTGCGGGGGGGCCACCGGATGTGGCGAGCGTCGAAAACACCTTCTTGGCCCCCTTGCTGGACACGGTGCCGTCTGCGATCAAAGCCACCAATTGAGCCAAGTCAGGGCCGCTGCATTTGAGCTGAGAAAACCCGTGCTCTTTCGTGTAGGCGGAAACCGCGTTGATGGTCCAGTTTGCGAGTTGGTTTAGGTTGTCGCCCGAAGCGGCAGCGGTGTCGAAAAAATCCGAGAGGGCTCGGTTGCTGGTGAGGGTTGTGGCATCGCTTTCGCTGAGGCCCAACTCCCTTTGATAGCGCTCAAAACGTGCAGCGAGCTCTGGCTGTTCGGCAAAGCGTAGGGCCTGGGCCTCGGTGGCGGCCTTCCGTGTTCGTTTGCGTCGACCATCTTCGCTTTTGTCTGAATCAGGCTTTGGGGCTTTCGCGGCTTTGGGGGCTGTGGCTACAGCTGGGGGCTGTTTTGACTGCTTGGTTGGGCTCCAAGAGTCTTTTAAGCTGACTGTTCTGTTGAAACGAAAGTTCTCATCGACGGCGTCGACCACAAAATATCCGGTCCGCTCAAACTGCCAGTGGCTTCCTCGGGGGGCGTCGGCCAAACTCGGTTCGACGATGGCTTGGATGACCTTCAAAGAGTCTGGATTGATGTGATCGGAGAGGGAGCCTTGTGTGCCATCGGGGTTGGCAACCTTGAACAAGCGGTCGTAGATGTGAACAGGAACCTGGATACCCTTTGTGGCGCATACCCAGTGGATTGTGCCCTTTATTTTGCGTCCATCCGGGGTTGTTCCGCCTTTTGTGTCCTTGTCATAGTCACCGTGTAACGCCGTGATACGTCCATCTTTGTCTTTATCGACACCGGTGATTTTCAGCACGTAGCCATAGCGAAGACGGGTCTCTACCCCCACGCGCATTCTGCGCCATCCTTTGGGCGGGTGTTCAGAAAAATCGCCACGTTCAACATAAAGCTCGCGGCTGAACGGTACCTTTCGGCTTCCTTCTTTAGGGATGTCATGGGGCCAGTATGGCGAGTCCAACCACTCGACCTGGTCTTGTGGATAGTTGTCGATGATGAGTTTGACGGGGTCAAAGACGCCCATCACACGAGGCGCCATGGTGTTGAGGGTGTCGCGTATGGCCCATTCGAAGTTGGACACATCAATGATGGAGTTGGTTTTGGCCACGCCGATGCGGTCTACAAAATTGCGAATGGCCTCGGGGGGGACGCCGAGACGCCTGAGACCGCGGAGGGTGGGCATCCGGGGGTCATCCCAGCCTGAGACATGGCCCAGCGCTATCAGCTCACGAAGTTTTCTCTTGGAGGTGATGGTGTAGCTGAGGTTGAGGCGAGCGAACTCGTACTGCCGGGGTCGTGTGGTGACGGCGGTGTTTTCGATCACCCAGTCATAAAGCTCTCGGTTGTCCTGAAATTCAAGGCTGCACAGGGAGTGGGTGATGTCTTCGAGGGCATCCTCGAGGGGGTGAGCAAAGTCGTACATTGGGTAGATGCACCACTTGTCTCCGGTGCGGTGATGCACCACGTTGCGAATTCTGTACAAGGGTGGGTCTCGCATTTTCATATTCGGGCTGGCCATATTTCCCATCGCCCGAAGCACGCAGGTTCCGTCCTCGAAATCCCCATTCGCCATGCGCTCAAAGAGCCTCAAATTCTCCTCCACACTTCGGCTTCTACCAGGGCTCTCGGTACCGTGTGTGGTGACTGTACCCCGGATTAAGCGAAAGCTTTCCTCGGTCTCATGGCAGACATAAGCCTTTTTTTGCCGAATTAAACCCTTGGCCAGTTCGACCATTTTATCGAAAAAGTCCGAGGCGAAAAAGAGCCGTTCGCCCCAATCAAAGCCGAGCCAGCGGATGTCTTCTTTGATACCGTCGACAAATTCTGTGTCTTCTGCGACGGGGTTGGTGTCATCAAAACGCAGGTGGCAATGACCGCCAAAAGCGGCCGCCATGCCGAAGTCTATGCAGATGGCCTTAGCGTGACCGATGTGCATGTAGCCATTGGGTTCTGGAGGAAAGCGTGTGACCACCCGGCCGCCGTGGGTGTCGGCTGCGATGTCGGCTTTGATGATGTCGGCGATGAAGTTTGAAGCTTTATCGGTTGAGTCTTTGGGCACAGTGACCTCTTTTTGCAGTCCACATATCACGATCCGTCTTGGCACAAGGCGACCTGTTTGGCACAATGTGTTCTCCACCCTAATTGAGGGCTTCATGGGTATTCAAGCAGTCGTCCGTGGCCTCGTTGAGGGGCTGCTTGTGGACGGTCATCATCCGGTCGCAGTCGACCAAACCACGGCCGTATTGATGAGCCGAATCACCCATATGCCTGGGCTGATGGCATTCGGGATGAAGCTCCTTTTGGTGGTCTTTGATTGGTATGGGCTGCTTCGCGGTGGAAAACGATTTCGTTATTGCGAAGGTGACAAGCGCCTGGCCAGAATTCAGGAATGGGCGAACGCACCGATTGGTCCGTGCAGAGATATGGTGGAGTTTCACCGCAAGATGGGTGCTTTTGTGGCGCTCTCCATCGAAGCGGGTGAGCAGCCGTGAAACATATTGAATGCGACACATTGGTGATCGGTTCGGGGCCGGGTGGGGCCACCACAGCGGCCATGCTTGCGGGCGCCAATCGGGATGTGGTGCTCGTAGAGGAAGGTCGGCACCTGCACATCGACTCCAGCGCCGACCACAGTTTGGCCCAAATGAGTGAGAAATGGCGATCTTCAGGGCTGACAGCGGCTTTGGGGAAGCCGAAGGTGACCTATATCGAGGGTCGCTGTGTGGGGGGGGCATCTGAAAGCAACGCCGGTTTATTTCATGCCCCTCTTGATCCGGTGACCGATGCTTGGGCCCGAGATTTTGAGATCGCCGACTTTGATGCCGCATCGTTAGGCGATCACGTGGACAAGGTTGTTGACGAGATAGGCGTTAGCGCGCGCCCCAATGGTTTCAGTCCGGCCTCTCAACGGATGGCCGCCGGGGCCGACGCGCTGGGTTGGGGCTGGGCAGAGATCCAGCGTTTTTGGGCTTACAGCCAAGGTGAGGACGGCGAGTTTGTCGGTCACCGCCGCTCCATGAGCGAGACCCTGATTCCCCGGGGGCTTGCAGCCGGCGTGCGCTTGATGTCGCAGACCCGTATCGACCGGCTTGAGCGCGTAGGTCGGCGTGTGACCGCTGGCATTGGGCTCACCGGTCTTGGCGGGCCGGATGTAGAGCCTGTACGCATTGACTGCAAGCGCGTGGTGGTGTGCGCCGGGGCGATTCAAACCCCTCGATTGTTAAGGAATAGCGGCTGGACACATGTCGGCGATGGGCTCACGCTCAACCCGATGGTGCGCATCGTTGCCCGCTTTCCAGAGCCAGTGAATGTGCCAGCCTTTGGCGTGCCGGTTGTTCAAATCGAGGCATTCAAGCCCGCGATGACACTCGGGTGCTCTTATTCTGCACCGCCCCACCTGGGCATGTGGCTCGAAGGCAGCCCCAGAGAGGTCCGACGCCAACTCGAGGATTGGGAACATTTGGCGGTCTTTTATGTGAAGGTGTGCGGTCAAGGCGCGGGGAGTGTTCGGACCATGCCATTTTTTGGCGATGCCCTGGTTCGATACAAAGCCCACCCCGACGACTTCACGCAGATCGGGATCGGACTAAGGCGTTTGGCTCAGGCGCTATTCGCTGCAGGGGCCACCGAGGTTCACAGTCCCTTGCCAGGTGCAGCACCGCTTACCCATACCAGCCAGGCTGGGCAGATGGAGCGTATATTAACCCCACGCAACGCCAGCTTGTCCGCGATTCATCTTCACAGCACCGTTCGGATGGGTGAAAATCGCAACCGGTGTGGCGCGGACTCCCACGGCCGTCTTTTTGGAGCCGACAATGTGTACGTGAATGACAGCAGCCTATTGCCAAGCTCACCAGGGGTGAACCCCCAAGCGACCATTCTCGCTATCGCCCGGCGAAATGTGTGCCGCTGGCTCGATGAGTAATGGCAGGGCTGGGTTGTGCGCAGGTCAGCTCAGTACATCCAGGGAAAGCGCTTGAAGTCTTGTGGGCGTTTTTCGAGGAAGGCGTCGCGGCCTTCTTGGGCTTCTAAAGTTCCATATGCGAGCCTGGTGGCCTCGCCGGCAAAGACTTGTTGGCCCATTAAACCGTCGTCGATCATATTGAATGAAAATTTGAGCATCCGTTGTGCGGTGGGGCTCTTGGCGTTGATCTCGGCGGCCCACTCTAGCGCGGTATTTTCAAGTTCGGCATGGGGGATGACGGCGTTGACCATGCCCATATCGAAGGCATCTTGGGCGCTGTAGTTTCGACCCAAAAAGAAAATTTCTCGGGCGCGCTTTTGGCCAACTTGCCGTGCGAGGTACGCCGAGCCATAACCACCGTCAAAGCTGGCGACATCGGCATCGGTTTGCTTGAAGATCGCATGTTCTTTGCTGGCCAGGCTAAGGTCTGCGATCACGTGGAGGCTGTGCCCACCGCCGACTGCCCAACCGGGGACGACAGCGATGACGATCTTTGGCATGGTTCGGATCAAGCGTTGGACTTCCAGAATATGAAGTCGGCCGAGCCTTGCAGGGTCGACCCCTTCCGCGCCCTCGTATTTGTATCCATCCTTCCCACGAATTCGCTGGTCGCCGCCAGAGCAAAATGCCCATCCGCCGTCTTTTGCGCTCGGGCCGTTTCCGGTGAGCAGCACCGAGCCCACATCGGACCACATTCGAGCATGATCGAGGGCGGTGTAGAGCTCGTCGACTGTTTTGGGTCGAAATGCATTTCTGCACTCGGGGCGATTGAAGGCGATGCGAACCGTGCCTTGGTCAAGGGCGCGGTGGTAGGTGATGTCCTCGAAATCGAAGCCCTTTACGGGGCGCCATCGTGAGGGGTCGAAGATGTCTGAAACCATGAGAACCTCCAGGTTGCAGTGTTTAGCCCGTCTCGAGGAAGTCCAGCAAATGTTGACATCCGGTTTGAACCAAGTCGAACACCTCGCCAAAGCCCCCGACGTAGTAAGGGTCGGGCACATCTCGTGAATATCCGGGTGGGATGAAGCTCAGCAGCAGTCGGGTGCGCTCAGGGTCTGCGCCCATCGCGATCAGGTGTTTTAGATTTGCAGTATCCATGGCGATAAGCCAGTCCCATTGCGTCAATTCGTCGGCTTGGATTTGGCGGGATCGCTGTGAGCTTATGTCCATGCCATGTTGATGGGCAATGTGGATGGAGTCTGGGTGGGGGGGCTCGCCAGCGTGCCATTTCCCTGTGCCAGCTGAATCGATGGTGTACAGGTCAGCAAGGCCCTCCGCGCCAATCAGAGCAGAGAATGCGCCCTCTGCCAAGGGAGAACGGCAGATGTTGCCCAGACAAACCATGAGAACGCGAGTAGCCATAACGGCAGTCTATCCGGCGAAGGGCATGGACGGCCGCTCACATCACGATACACCTTGGTTTTGGAGTAGCCATGAGGATGTTTGTTGTTTTGGTCATGGGCCTGTTGGTGGGCGGACATGCGCAGGCCGCCGAAGCGTGGAGCCTGGTTGGGGTTTATTCAGGTGTCACGGTCGAGCGAAAAAATATGGCTGGGTCGGATTTGTTTGCCTTTCGTGGTGAAGGGGTGTTCGCTGCACCGATCGGTTTGCTGGTCACCGTTCTCAAGGAGCCTTCGATAGCGACAGAGTGGGTAGATTTGATGACCGAGCATACGGTCTTGCGCACCGTAGCAGAGCACAAGAACCTGATTTATGAGTCATATGCTTTGCCATGGCCCATCTCGGATCGGGACTATGTGATGTTTGAGTTGTGTGGCTATGACCCGGTCCAAAAGGTGTTTACCATCGACTATGAAAGTGTAGAGGATGCGGCTAAACCGCCAGATTCAGGCCATGTTCGTGCAGTCGCATTTCGAACTTTTTGGCGCCTTGATAAAATCGACGACACCCACACCAAAATCGTGGTTGAGGTCTTCACAGACCCCAAGGGACTGCTGCCTTCATGGCTGATTAATATCATCCAAAAAGACTGGCCTTGGCAGACCATCACGGGCTTGGTCAAGCGGGCAAACCAAGGTGATTTAAAGACGGACCCAATGCTGGTCGAGTGGTAGGAAAAATTCAATAGGCGCTGGTGCGGAACACGGGCTGAAACAAGGCAGTGTCTTTGGCGCAGTCTTTGGTGAGCGGGCAGTCTGTGCATCGGGCCGGCTCAGTCTCCAAGCATACTTGTCGCCCCAGTTGAAAAAACAAGCCGTCGATGGCTGCGATGCTGAGGTTTGTCTGTCTGGCTAAGGCCAAAATGGCTCGGCCCGTCGCTTGCCGAATCGCCAATTCTTCGGTGTTATCGACCCACTGTCTCGCGATGATACGCCGCCGAAGCTCAGGGTCTTTGATGGTCACCAGCCCAGTCCGCAGGCATAAGCGCATCATGTGATAGTCCACGATGGGCACGATGCTTTCTGGATCTCTTGGCTCTAAAAATCCCTCCGGCCGGGCGGCGAGGATGATGGCCAAAAGGTTGGCCTTTTTGGCCAGGGGGTCGGCCATGTACCCAGGGAGTTTTTTGAGGCTCTCCAACAGTGCGGCGATGGGCTTTGGTTGCGCGTTGGCGTGTGAAAGCATGGCTTTGTAGCCATTTTTCCAGTGACGCATCATCATGTTGGCGTGGGCGGCATGAAGGCTGGCGTGCAACTCCAGTTGAGGGACTGGGCAGCGGCCATTGTCGGCTGTGCATATGCGCTCAAAGAGGCCTGAGTCCATCGACATTCGTTCGGGCGTGAGCTGCTTAGGGTCTTCTTTGGCGGCCCGAGCGAAGGCGGCCCAGATAAAGTCGGAACCCTTGTAGCGTTTGCCGTCGATCACCCCGTACATTGGCCCCATCCAGCCTGTTGATGGGTCGTCGGCCCAAAATCCAAACTGGTGGAGGGTGGAAATACACAACATCGTAAGGGCTTGAGGGTGGCCCACGGGCAGGTGAGGTGGCCCGCTAAAGTCGAAGGCTGCAGATTGGGCGGTGGCCTTTATGATGGGGGCCAAGCTGCCCGTGGCCTCGCCAGAGTCGTTTGCGCGAACACCGACTTGTGCTTGTACCCAATGGCTTAAGGGAGAGCTCCCCAGTCCGCCGAGCACAATCGCTGCAGCCTGTAGCCCGGCCTGAACAGCCGAGGTTTCGCCGGCAACTGAGGCCCCGATATAGCCTCCACAGAATGCATCCCCAGCACCGGTGGGGTCGACCACATTGACCGCGATGGCGGGGTGTGACCCGCTGTTTGGCCCACCATGTACGGTGACGCCGTTTGGGCCGTGAGTGACCACAACCGTTGTATTGCAGTTTTTTGGGAGCCCCTCGGGACAAAGTAGGGCGAACTCCCGGTGATTTAAAAAGAAGACGTCGACGGCCATCAGAAGCTGGAGGCAAGCGGCCTTGTCCTCGGCGATCATGGCTTCTGTGGTGCCGGCGGAGCGGGTGCCTCGCCAATCAGGCGCCATCTCTGTGATGTCTTTGAGCATGGAGAGTTGTTTTTTGGTGGAAAATCCGATGCTTGCGATATGTATCCAGCGGGTGGTGTCGCCCAACCAGTGGCTGGGGATGTCTGCTGAACACAGGCCTTGTTCGAGGCCTGGGGCGATGCCGGAGTAGCTGGCTTGGTCTTCGGCGTCGTAGCTGATGCGGAAGGCCGGGAGGCTACCTTCATGGGGGCTCAGGCCTTCTCGAAACAGTCCGCCGGGGCCAAAGACGCCGGTGGCCATGGCAGGGAGTTGGCTGGGCACACGGGCGACGATACCCACCGAGGCGTTGGCCCAGCGTGCTGCGAGGGCTGAGATATAGGCTGCGCCGCCGATCACTTGGTGTGCTGTACCATCCCGAAGCACCACATCTTGGGTCGGGGAGCCGATAAAGACCAGCTGTGGGGCAGTGGGGCGATTGCTGTCCATGGCGTCTCCTGGCCCCCGAGTTTAGCGCGTTCGCGACCGTGTTAGTGCTTGCGCTCTCCTGAAGGAAATCTCCCCATGTCACAAGAGCTCACCGTAAAGCGCGAAGAATATCGCTTCAGCCTAAAGATGCTCAATGCGGGTGCCACGGTTTTGCACCGGCTCGGCTTTCCTTTTGGTCAACTTGGAGAGGCGTCTCTGCTTGAGGGCGCACGCAAAGCCACTGGGCTGCAGGATTGGGGCGGGGAGCATTTTTTAGAGCCGCTTCGGGTGATGCTCGGGGATGTAGAGGCTTCGTCTCTCACCACCTTGGCACGCATCTCCACCCGGGACATCGGGCTTCACTGTTTGGGCAACCGCCTCAAGCTCACCGCATACTTGAAGCGCAACCCGCATGTGAGAGATCACCAAATAAAGAAACCATTATTCATAATTGGCTTTCCGCGGACGGGCACCACCGTCCTTCAAAACTTGCTGGCCCTCGATCCCGATCGCCGGGCGCTTCCGTTTTGGGAGTTGATGAACCCAACCCCTTTTCATGCTGACCGCGCCAAGGACGAAGCGGCGCGTATTCGAGCGGCCAAACTCAAGCTGCGCATCGCGTATTGGGTGTTGCCCGAGATGGCACAGGTACACGAAATCCGAGCGGAGTCTCTCGAGGAGTGCTGGCCGCTATTGGCCAATGGTTTCACGGTGATGGCCTGGGATATGGGAAGCGGATGGCGCCGGTATGGTGAGTGGCTCTTGGGTCACGATATGCGCGCCAGCTATGGGGAGTACAAGCAGTGTTTACAGGTGATGGCTCAGCGTGTGCCTGGCAAAGAGTTTGTTCTCAAGTGCCCCGACCACCTGTGGTTTGTCGATGCGCTGGTCGACCAGTTTCCGGACGCCTGCGTGGTCTGGACCCATCGCGACCCCGTGGCTTCGATCGCATCGTATTGCTCCTTGATTTCCCTCAACTGGCGGCTGATGTACGGAAAATTTGATCCACTCGAGGTGGGCGCACACATCGAAAAACGTTTCCTAAATGGAATCGAGCGAGCGATGGCGGCCAGAGAAACCCTGGGCGAGTCTTCTTTTTATGATGTGGACTTTGTGGAGCTGTGCCAAGACCCCGCCTCTGTTGTTGGCGGTATCACAAAGCACTTTGGGCTCTCAGATATTCCAAAAACGGCGATTCAGACCTATTTGGACAACAAGCGTGCGGATTCGAAGGGAGCACATAAATACAGTATCGAGCGTTATGGCTTGAACGTGGGGCGGATTCATGAGCGTTATGCGGCCTATATCGACCGCTTTAATATCCCAGTGTCCAAGGCCTAGATGTTAGAGGGGCTCAACCCGATCGGGCTTGCTGTGCCCATATTTTTGGGACTGATTGGTCTGGAGTACGCCTATTCTCGCTGGCACGGGCTGGAGAATTACCGATTTAATGATGCCATCGCCGCGCTCACTTGTGGGATGGGTGACCAGCTATTGAGCTTGATTTTCGGGGCTGTAGGCCTCGGCGCGTATCACCAGGTTTATAGCCACCTAGGATTGTTTGAAATGGATGTTTCAGCACCTTCGACCTGGGTGGTTGGGGTGTTGGGGGTAGACCTCCTTTATTATGTGTTTCACCGCTTTGGCCACCGGGTGAACATCGGTTGGGCGGTCCATTCCGTGCACCATCAAAGTGAAGAGTACAATCTCGCGGTCGCTTTGCGTCAACCCTGGTTTGCGCAGATCTATTCGTGGATTTTCTACCTTCCGCTGGCGCTTGTTGGGCTGCCGACGGCGGTCTGGGCGGGCAGCTTTTCCATCAATTTACTGTATCAGTTTTGGATACACACCCGGGTGCTTCCCAAGCTGGGGCCTTTGGAGTGGGTGATGAACACGCCCAGCCATCATCGGGTTCATCATGGGGTCAATACAGAGTATCTCGACAAGAACTATGCTGGTATTTTCATCATTTGGGACCGCCTATTCGGTACCTTTGAGCCGGAGTTTTCTCCGGTGGTTTATGGGGTCTTAAAGCCTGTTCGAACCTGGGATCCTGTTCGTGCAAATCTGTTGCCACTGGCAGCCCTGCTCAGACAAGTTTCGGGCCAGGAGCGGTGGGTGGACAAGTTGAGAATGTGGGTGGCCGCTCCCGGGTGGTCTCCTGGGGCTGCTTTGGCATCAAGTCCTGCACATCAGACCGGGATCACACTGGCAAGAGGCTACGATCTCAATGTGGGTCGTGACCTTAGCGGCTACATCATCGCCAATCTGGTGGGGGTGGCCATCGTGACGGGTTTTGTGATCGCCCATGCAGACCTTTGGCCGGGAAGTTGGCTTGCTTCGGGCACAATTTACATCGTTTGGACGGGGCTGAACTGGGGTCGGATGCAAGAGGGTCGGGCCCATGCAAAGCGGTCGGAGTGGCTGCGTTTGGGGGCCTTTATTTTGCTCGGTTTTTGGGCGGCTCTGACGTTGAGCGGGCCTCTGGCACGCGTTGGCTGGCTGTTGGGCCTGAGTTCGTTATTAGCTGCCGCCTTCTTCGCCAAACTGGTCGCGAACGTACAGAAAGACAGCATCTGACTCATCCTGGGTCAAGCCAACCGAGGGCATCAAGTCGTTACCAATGTCGATGATGCTTGCCAAATCCTCATCGGTGAGTTGAGGTACGCGCTCGACTAGGCTGGGGTTGGTGCCAACGCCTTCACCATCGATGCCGTGGCAGCCCGCGCAGTTGTCTGAGTACACCTCAGCACCAATCGGCGGGTCGCCGGTGCCCATATCACCGGTGTCATCATCGTTGGCTTGTGCTTTGGTTTCGCACCCGACGGTGCCAAAAATCATCGCCATCAAAATCAGTTTGCGCATTACAGTCTCCAAGTGAGCCTCGATTATGCATGCTGAGGAAGCGTCGTGGGGAACTCAAGGTAGAATAATGTCGGGGTACTGAATTTGGACAAAGGCTTCGTGGCCGATTTCTTCCCACTCTATGCTCACTTTCAGGCCGTCCGGCCAGAGGATCTCGATTGCTGCTGAGCAGTCCAACCCTGCGAGTCCGATGTGGATCCAGCGGCTATCTTCAGAGTTGTATGTCCCGCGGCTACCATGCTTTTCTCGCATGATTTTAAGGTCATCGAAGGCGTAGGTGACTCTGGTGCCGAAGGCATCTGTGGCGACCTTGTCACCATCCCCGACGAGGCCGATGGCGACCCAGCGGTTGTCCTGGCCGATGGTGTTTTCGTATAAATAGTTTGGCCGTCCGGGGCCTTGTGCGCGGCCACCCACAAGCAGGTCCAAATCGCCATCGTGGTCGATATCGGCCCACGCATGATTTTGTCCGCCCTTCATTTGGCGTTTTTTACCAGGGTCGGTACCGGTTTCAAGGTCGCCATTGATGCCGCTCATCAAGCCCACTGAGCGGAGGGTGTGTTCAGGGCTTTGATGCATGAGGCCAAACCAGCCGTATTGTTCTGCTTCATCGTAGTTGGCTTCGTATTTAGGGTCCCGGGTGAGAGAGAGGTCTAAGCGGCCATCGTTATCAAAGTCGACCATCGCGGCGTCGATGTCACCCTCGTTGAACGGCAGGTTGTAGGCCTGGGTGGCGTCCTCAAAATGCCCGGTGCCATCA
>OBJC01000095.1_pt1 | contig 17014 bp, 13 predicted proteins | sample 1481521 | NCBI WGS metagenome assembly OBJC01 (sample SAMEA2341961, study PRJEB22496) | metagenome | biome: marine; feature: hydrothermal vent; material: water | place: Pacific Ocean | collected 2011/2012 | reverse complement strand
TGGTTTCACCCGTATCGGACGGCGGCGGTCCGGTGTCGCCGGTGGGTGGATCCGTGTCCGGGGTGTCATCGGCCGCAGATCCGGTGTCCACGACGGAGGCCACGGGTGGCTTGCTGACCACCAGATACTCCGAGCACCCCAAGCCCAACAGACTGAACATAAGCAAACGCATCACAGTCATGAGTATACCAAAACTCTAAACAAGCTGCGCCTATCGAACTCGGTTCCTCTTGTGTAGGGTGGGGCATGACCACGGAAGATGCCCAGGAAAAGCAGACCCGGCGTGTGCTTCGGATCTCCAAGTTCAATGCCAGGTCGGTGACAGTCATCTCGGGTCTCTTTGCCGTGCTCAGCCTCTTGGGAATGTCCTTGCCCGGGGCATTGGTTGGCGGTGGCGTGGTCGCAGCGGGCTTGATGGAGATGCGGGGACATCGCCGGCTCGAAGTTGGAGAACCCGGGGCACGAGATTGGATGGTTTTCAGCCAGGTCTGGTTGATTCTGTGCGTCTTTGGGTACTGTGGCTGGCGACTCGCTGCACTCGATCCGGCGGACCCTTTCGCGCTGCTGGGTGACACGACAGGTCTGAACCAGCTGGTCGGAATCGCGGGCATCTCAACGGATGAACTGGGCGAACTGTTCATCCAGATCTACACCTACACCTATGGCGCGGTCGCCGCCCTCACCTTGGTATTTCAAGGAGGGTTGGGCTTGTATTATTGGGTGAGGGTGGGGCGGCTTGAGGGCCGTTGAGGAGTGTGATGGGGACGACAACGACGGCGATGGGCTGGTCGATGAAGGCTTCGACGAAGATCACAATGGGATCGCCGACTGCATGCAGAGCACCTACGATGTGGCGCTGCACATTACCGTGGACGACATCTGGGACGGCACCATCGATGGGGAGCCCATCGAAGCGGGCGGTGGCTGGAGCCATGTGGACACTTTCGAGTGGGAGTTGAGCTCAGGGATCCACGTCATCACGGTCCACGGCGAGGACATCGGTGAGGACATTACCGCATTTATAGCCTCCGTCGAGATCGACGGTGACCCCACCAGGCCTCGGTGCAGGTTTCACGCATTCATCGAGGTTTTTTTAGAGGGGAGGCTCGCTTAAAGGCACTTCGAATATGGCGTCGGTGAAGCTCACCCCAAACTCGACACACCAGACACTGATGCCATCCATGTCGTCGAAGGTCTTTCCATCAGGCAGGGTGAGGGTCACGGTGTCGTCGCTGAATGGGGTTCCAAAGATGTCCTCACCGAGGGCGAAACCACTCCCGTAGTCTCCGCCAGTGCCACCATAAAACTGAACCACGACTCCGCCGCCATCAAAGTTGAAGTGGGTCACGCGCACCGTGCAGTCGTCCACAATGGTGGCAGTTCCACTGGAGTCGTGAGAACCAGAGGGCATGTCGGCCACCCAGCCGACCATGGTGTGGGTGCTCCCACAACCGGCATCTGCGTCTGCGTCTGCGTCTGCATCAGCATCAGCGTCAGCATCAGCATCCCCGTCGACATCAGCGGGGGCGTCGGTATCGACACCGGTGTCAGCGGGCTTGGTGTCGTCACCACAAGCCATCGCTACAAAAAGCAAAATAGCCGTACAATAAAGATGGTTCCTCATAGAGTCTCCAAACTGATCAGCAACCGCTGATGATGTGCAAAAGTAGGTCGCGCACGTCGTCATCGTCCATGTCGTTGCCAACGATGGTGTAGTCGCTCACACAGGTCAGGCGGGTCAGAATGATAGTCATCAAGTCTAGGTTATCCCGCACAGTCAGGCTGCCAGAAAGATCATCAAATAGCGGGGCTGAGAACGTTTCGACCTTATTGTTATTGCTAAGGTTGAAGCTTCCATTGACCTCGATCAGCGCGGGGAAATCAAAGATGGATACTTGATGTGCATCTTGTATGAGGAAGGAGCCGTTTACGATTTGAAGGGCCGAGAAGAGCACATTTTCGAGCGAATTGCTGTAGCGAATCTCAAGGCTAGCACCCACCTCTGTCAAGCTGCTGATATTGACGGTTTCAATCGAACTGTTGCTGTAGATATACACGCGTCCATCGAGCTCTGTGAGGGCCGGCAAGGAGAGTACACGGATGCCATGGTTGTACTCCAAGCTCAACTGGCCTTCGATGGTCGTGAGCTTATCCAAATAAACCGCTTCGATGCCACTGTTTGATGAAAACTGCAGATTGCCCTCAACAACAACCAAAGACGGCGCAGAGATCTCATCGAGGTTGTTGTTGCCGTTGAGGTAAAACTGCCCATCGATATGGGTGAGACTGTCGACATTGAGGACGGACAAATCCCGGTTGGTCATCAAGTTAAAGCCGCCCCCGATCGTCACCAAAGCGCCAAAATCTATCGCATCGGTATCGTAGTTGTCGTGGATATTCAGGCCATCTCCGATGTATGCAGCATTCGAAACGTCAATGGCACTCGCCTTGGCAAACTCAATCTCGGCCTGACCGTTTATTGCTGTGATGCAACTGAGGTCGACCACGCCGGTGTCAATGGGGCTGATGTACAGATCATTGACGATGGTTTCTCCCGAATCACAGAATGTGTCAGCATCAGAGGCTCGGAAGACGATCAACGAGCCATCGGTGCTGCAGGTCAGCGCCAGTAAAAGCGCGTGATGGGAGTCGATGGTGAGGTCATTACCGACGATGGTGAAGTCTTCGATACACGCTAGGCTACTCAGATCAACGGTCTGGAGATCTGGGTTGTCGCGAATGGTCAAGCTAGATGTCAAATCGAAAAATAGCGGTGCGCCGAAGTGCTCAATTTGATTGTTATTGCTCAAGTTGAAACTGCCATTCACCTCCAATAGCTTGGGCATTTCCAGGGTCCTCAATTGATGGGCGTCTTGCATTAAAAACGAACCGTTGACGACCTCAATATTTGTGAACAGCACATCCTCCAATGCGTTGTTGTAGCGAATTTCTGCGCCAGAGCGGATTTCGGTCAAGCCGCTCAAATCCAGCGTCTGCAAACTGCTGTTGCTGTAGATATATAGTCGACCCTGGAGTTCGACCAAATCGGGAAACAGAATGTCCCGGACCCCATGGCTGTACTCGAAGCTCAGTTGACCTTCGATTTCCATTAAGGTGGGCATGTCTACGATGCCCAGCCCGCTGTTGGAGTTAAACTGCAGGTTTCCTTTAATCAGCACAAGCTCAGGGGTGTACAGCATGTCCATCGCACTGTTGGAGTTGAGGTACATCTGCCCGCCAACCTCGCTGAGCGAACTCAAATCGATGACTTCCAGGCTGATATTTCCGGTAAGATTGAAGTACTCGCCGGTGCTAAAAATACTGTCCAGCAGGATTTCCTCGGTCTCGTAATTGTCGTGAATATTGATCCCGTCTCCAACCCCAGCGGCCCGGGACAAGTCGACGATCATGGCGTCGGAAAACTCGATTTCGAGGCGGCCTGTGATGTCGACGATACAACTGAGATCCAAGGGTTCGGGGTCGATGGCGTAGATATAGAGATCGTTGACGACCATGTCGCCGTCTGCGCAGAGTGCTTCGGCATCCGCCGTACGGAAGACGAATTCAGAGCCTGGCTCATCGCAGCTAAGCTGCAATAAAAGCTCATGCAGATCTTCGACCACCATATCGTTGCCAACGATGGTGAAGTCATCGAGACACGCCAGGCTACTGAGGTCAACCACGGTGAGGTCATTATTGTCGCGAATGGTAAGGGAGCCCGACAAGTCATAAAAGAGCGGTGCGGTGAACAACTCAATCTGGTTGTTATTGCTCAAACTAAAGCTGCCATTCACCTCGAGCAGTTCGGGTAGGTCAAATGCATCAACTTGGTGAGCGTCTTGCATCAAGAAAGAGCCATTGATCACTTGCAGTTGGCTGAAATCCACGATTTCAAGAGAATTATTATACCGAATCTCGATACTTGAACCGGCTTCATTCAAACTTCCGACTTCAAGGTTGCTGAGCGCGGAGTTGCTGTAAATGTAGAGTCTTCCGTCCAGTTCGATCAACGAAGGCATGGATAGGACTTCAATCCCATGGTTGTACTCGACGGACAGTTGCCCTTCGATGGTGGAGAGGCTGTCAAAGTGAACCTCTTCGATCCCACTGTTGGAGTTAAACTGCAAATTACCCTCGATCAAGGTGAGGCTAGGCACCGCGAAGTTGGCAAGGCTGCTGTTCGAACTCAAATACAGCTGCCCGTCGACGGTTTGCAGGGATGCAAGCCTCAAGTCTTCAAGGTCCACGTTGGTGGTGATATTGAAGTTGCCGCCAATGCTGGTCATGGCGCTGATGTCGATGATTTCGGTATCGTAGTTGTCGTGGATACTGACCCCATCACCGACACTGGCCAGACTCGACAAGTCGATGGTGTTCGCACCACACAAATCGATTTCGAGCTCGCCTCTAATCACATCGAGACAGGCGAGGTCGATGTTTGATGCGCCAGATGAGCTGATTTTGACGTTATCGGCTTCATCGAACCCACATGCGCAAAACAGCGCAGCATCGATGGACCCAAAGATGACGAGGTTGTCGAGGTCAAAGCCAGCGCACCCCGAATAGGTTCCGCCCTCAAGCTCTGGCGGCAGTTCGTCACCGTCTTCGAGGAAATCGTCTTCGCCGACGGCTGTTTCGATGTTGAGCACCGCCATGGTAGAGGTGAACAGTCCTTCGGTGTCGGCCACGGTCACGACGATAATATGTGTACCGAGACTCATGCCGACTTCAGCGAAGTTCACGGTACCGGCGCCATCAGGCGCAGCCCCGGTCAACACGCCATCGATGCTGCTTGTCCACGTGATGGTGAGTGCGCTGGGGGCATCTTCTGCATCGTTGACGATGGCATTAAAGAGTACGGGTTCGCCTTCTTCGACGGTGGCCCCATCGGTCGGGCTGAGCAGCGCGATGGTGGGCGCGTTGTTTATTATAGGTGCAGCCACAACCTCAAGAACCAACACGTCGGTGGTGTATGCGCCATCGGTGTCGGTGACGGTCAGGGTGATGGTGTGGCTTCCGCGGGCCATCGCCGTGTCGGTAAACCGGGAAAACCCGCTGCTGTCGGCCGGTCTTGTGCTGATGATGCCATCGAGATCACTGGCCCATTCAACGGTCAGGTCGCCGGGGGCATCTTCTGCATCGGCGATGGTGGCGTCAAAGAGTACGGGCTGGCCCTCGGTCGCAATATCGCCGCTTGTTGGTGAGGCGATGTCAATGGTGGGCGCGGTGTTTGGCTCTCGAATAATGAAGGTGATTTGATCTGTGCAGGTGGCCCCCATTTCATCGGAGACGGTCATTGAAATAACGTGTGCCCCGAGTGTGAGCTCTGAGAGTGGCAGTGAGACATTTCCAGCGGTGGTGGGGATGGATGTACCGACGATGTCCTCGCCGTTTTTCCATTCGACCTGGAGTGTGTCGACAGGGATATCGGGATCGCCGACTGTTCCGCCAAAGACGATAAGCGTGCCCACGAGCCCAGATTCACCATCAGTGGGCGTCACGAGCACGCAGTTGGGTGGGGTGTTGTTGGGCCCCACTTCGATGCTGATGGCGTCACTTCCGACATGTCCATCGGAGTCGGTGGCCGTCAGGGTTATCGCATGATTGCCTTGTGTCAGGTCCGCGGTGAGCCTGGCGGTTCCATCGCTATCGGGTGTGGTGACGGCGATTTCGCCATCGGTGTCACTGGACCATATGATGGCAATTGTGTCGGCGGCATCTTCATCATCGGTCACAAGGCCCATGAGTTCGATCGCTTGGTCACCATAGTAAAAGGCGGTGTCGCCGAGCACCAGTTCGGGGAATGTGATGAGCACATCGGGGGCGCCAGCGGGGTTGTCGGGGCCGACCTGAATCTCGAGTGTGTCGGATGTGAAGTTGCCAGCCGAATCGGTGACGGTCAATGTGATGGTGTGAATGCCTTCGGGCAGGTAAGCGGAGGCCCGAGTGCTGCCGGAGCTGTCGGGTGGGGTCACGCCGAACGCTTCATCGGTGTCGGTTGTCCACTCGACGGTGAGCACATCGGCTTCGTCTTCATCATCAGAGACCACGCCCACAAGTTCGATGGATTCATCGCCCCAAAAGAAAGGCGGTTCTTCGTCGGTGGCCGGGTCGAAGCTGGGGGATGTGATTTCAGCGTGGGGGTCTGCATCGTCTGTGATGTTTAAAAAGATGCCTGTGGAGCCAACAGCGTCTTTGGGATCGCGGACCAAGAAGGTGATTTCGCGGAAGTCTTTGGTGACCATGACTGGGCATTCATTGACGCCATCTTCATCGAGGGGGACCCAATCGCAGATGACATCGGCGCCAAACTGCCAGCTGCCTTCGAGTTCGTCCTGGTCGTGGTCAGGGTCGGAGCCGACACCGCGAAAGATGACTTCGACGGCTTCTTTTATCTCTGCACCATCGTCATGAGAGGTGATGGTGGCTGCGGGTCCAGAGTTGAACACCTTCACACCCAAATCTGAGCTACAGCCCATCAAACCATACACACTCAACAAAAGAACACATCGCATCTTGGCCTCCGAGCCCGGAAATACACCGTCCATGATAGGGTAAACCGAGGGCTAATTGGGCGATATGTTTTGATTTTTGGGGTCAGAGCTTGGGGTCAGCAGGCCTTGGGTCACCCTTGCAGGGCCTCACCCTGTTGTTTAAACGAAACACAGGAGATGGGATGACCGACGATTTGTGCCCAGACAGAGTCTTTAGGGCGTGTGAATTTTCAGCATCGCAAATAAAAGATGTGAGCTTTTCGCACTTTGAAGACTGTATATTTGAGGATGTCAACCTGCGAGATGCACAACTTAAAGGTGCCGTATTTCAAAACTGTACATTCATACGTTGCGATTTTAGCGGGGCCAAAATCTCCAACACCAGTTTTCAGTCTGTGCAATTTTTTGGCTGCCGAATGATGGGTCTAGACTGGTCGACAGCCTCCACCTTGCTCGTCGAGTTTCAAATGAAGGACTGTAACAGCGCGTACGCCGTGTTCGAAGGCTTGTCCTTGCGGGCATGCCGCTTTGAGTCCACTAAGCTTGCAGGGGCGGACTTTCAGCGGGCAAACCTGAGCGGGCTGTGTTTGAGTGGGTGCGATTTGAGCGGTGCCAATTTCAATCGGGCTAGGCTTCACCGCACCGACCTTTCCAAGGCCACAGGTACCATGCTCAACCCCGCCAAAACCGAACTTCGAGACACCCGCCTAGACCTGGCCTCTGCAGTCAACGTCCTGGCCGTCATGGGCATTATCGTAGGCTGCACAGCTGCACCAGAGACTTCTTGTGGGGCCGGCACCTTCAATAAACGAGGCTGGTGCAGCCCCACCGTCACACCTCAAGCGAACATGGATACAGGCACCACAGCAAGCCCCAACGACACTGGAGACTCAAGCCCAAAACTCGAGGACATGGACATCGCATCCATCGGCGTTGGATGGGGCCATAGTTGCTTGGTTCGGGGTTCTGGGGCCATCGAATGCTGGGGAAAGAACAGCCACGGACAAATGAACGCGCCCAGTGTACTTGCGACCACAGTCACCGGCGGCCATCTCCATACCTGCGCTCTCGGTGCCGACCAGTCCATCAGTTGTTGGGGCCTGGACATCGATGGAGAGTCCTCGGCCCCCACGGGGTTTTTCTCCTCGGTTCATGCTGGCGGAGACTTTAGTTGTGCACTCGGGCTGGACGGCAAAGCACGCTGTTGGGGGGGGCAAGACGACTACCAAGAACAAACGCCACCTCAAGAAAATTTTGTCCAGATCGCCACCGGATGGTTTCATGCTTGTGGGCTCCTCTCCTCGGGGCTCGCGCGCTGTTGGGGCTACAATGACTACAATCAGTCCAACCCACCCGATGTACGATTCACGGCCATTATTGCCGGATATTGGCACTCCTGTGGGCTGGACCTCGCGGGCGGTGTGCATTGTTGGGGTGAGGACACCTTTGGTCAATCGAGCCCCCCGAGCGGCACTTTCGTTGAGCTGAGCGCGGGCGAGTTTCACAGCTGCGGCATCCGGGGCTCCGGTGAAATCGCATGCTGGGGCTGGGGAGATGATGGGCAGACCACGCCCCCCAGTGGAAGGTTTAATCAGATCAGCCTTGGCGGAATTCATGGGTGCGCACTGAGCGAAGACCGAAGCGTGAAGTGCTGGGGAAGCAACACCTTTGGTCAGACTGAAGCGCCCACCAACTAAAGCTGAAAGTCCTGAAACAAGGCCATCCCCCGGCCCGCACCCGTGCTGATCGTCTCAACCTGATAGTCATCGTGGGTGATCACATAGGTGTTGATGGTCCCCTCAGGCACCAAATATCGACCACTGCCATGGGTTTGCTCGGAGATCGCGCCCGTGGCCGTCCGGTACACATGATCCGAGTGCTCATCATCGACCGGATAAACCGTGGGGCAGACCCCATCGACACAAGCGACACTCGCTCCCTCGAGCGGCTCACCGGCCGCGTCGACGACACGCCCATACAGACCCGACACAAAGGCTGGCGAGGACAGGCCAGCCAAGCCCCGATTGATCGCCTCGACATCCACAGCCCTCAAGACGCGCAGTTCAATATCGCCGATGGCCTCTCCCGAGAGGGCGCGTCGTAGGGGTGCAGCATCCATGAATCGACCGGAGGGAAAGACCTCTGGGGAGCTCCCTTCACAGTCGATCACGAGCAGCAGGGGGCCGTGCTCTTGGCTGAGATTCACCGATTCAATCAACCAGCTCCCATCCTCTGCGACTTCGGTCTGAGCCCGAATATCGACGTCACCCAGAATATAGAGTGAGCCGCGACTGATGACCTGCAGACAGGTACCGAGCCCCAGCGGTGCACCATCGAAGTACCCAACGACCACACCTGAAAGCGACACGGTCACCGACCCAACCGGGTTCGGCACATGCGCCGCTTCACCGGGGTCAGTGGCAATCCCTGTGTCTGACGGTTCATCGGGATCGCCACTGCCAGATGGGCCCAACAGGGTGCACACGCTCCCGACCTCGACCGTCCCCTCCCCACAGCCCATTAAATCACTGGACTCTGACCCACAGCTCGTTGAAGCCGCCAGGGACACAAGCCCAAGCATAAAGCCAAGCACTGACACCTTCACCGGCACTCCTTTGTCCGTGACAGGGCCACGCACTCTTGTTTCATCGTAGACGAGTCTGAACCCGAAGTCATCGCGTTTAGCGCGATTCGTGCGCGAGCCAACGCCGGAGGGGGGGGTAATTAACCGAGCGCCAGCTAAGGTGGTCAGCAGTCGCCGTTTTCGCGGTTGTAGGAGACACCGGTCCACCCGAAGCCAAACAGCCGGTCGATGAATGCCTCCACCGAGGAGGTGCACAACAAACTATTATATTGGATGCGCGTGTCACCCATCGACGTGAGCACCCCGGCTGAACCGATGGCATCGAGGGTGGTCAGAGCGTGATTGCTGCCCAGCGAGAAGTCCCCGCCTATCCACTCGAGCGATTCAAGACCGTGCAGTGAGCTCAGTTCTGTTTCGTGGATACTGACGGACCCGCCAACGGATGTGAGCGAATGTAGTCCGGCGATGGAGTAGAATTCCTCGCTCTTGTCGATGTTGAAATCGCCGCCGACGGTCTCTAAAGACCCCAGACCATCCAAGTTGGTGACGGCACTGAGGTACACGGTAAAGCCGGCGCCTATCGTCTCAAGCGAACCCAAGCCTGAGAGTGCGGTGATGGTATCGTCATACCGAATAGCGAAGAATTCGCTAACCGAGATGAGGGCGTTGAAGCCGCTTATGTCGGTCAGGCCGGGGTGGTGAGACATCACGAAAGAGCCGTCGATTGTAGAAAGCGCATTGACGGTGAGCGTGTCCAAAGCGGCATTCCTATCGGCCCGGAATGTGCCCGAGGTGGTGAGGGCGCTGAAGGTGATGCTGGTGAGGGAAGGGTTGTCCTGAATGGTGATTTGTTCGGCGATGGTCTCGACTGCATCGAGTCCCGACAGGGTGGCCAAGTTTGAATTGTGGGTGATGCTGACCTCACGCCCGATGGATGTGAGGGTGTTCAGTCCCTCGAGGGTACTCAGCGCAGTGTTGGATTTGATAATCAGATTGCCACCAATGCTTGTGAGCGATTCCAAGCCGTTCAACGCGGCCACGCCGTCCCACCACACCTCCAGGTTACCGCCGATGCTGGAAATGCCCTCGAGTCCTTCGCACGATTCCAGAAGGGTGTTTCCGGAGAGGTCGATACTATCGCCTATCGATGTCAGTCCGTGGAGCGCCGCGACCGAACTGAGCGCGGAATTGTTCTGAATATAGAGGGTACCACCAACGGAGGTGAGGGATTCAAGACCCTCAAGCGTGGTCAATTCCTCGGTCAACCAGATGGCCAGGTCGCCATCGATGGCAGTGAGTCCACTGAGGGCTGCGGTGGCGGTGATCGCAGGATCCTCAATAATGAGGGAGCCCCCGATGTATTCGCACCCAATCGCGGTGTCATGGGTTTGGTCGCCAGCACAAAATGTGCCGTCGTAGCCATCACAGTCGCGGTCGACCCCATCGATGGTGTCTTCAGCGCCGGGATAAATGCTGGGGTCGGTGTCGTCGCAGTCCTCCCCATCATGGAACATGTCACCGTCTTCGTCGACACCGGTACCGCCTGTGACGGGAGGGTCGTCGGGTTCGGTGTAGCCTGGCGGCAGCTCGCAGCTGTCTTTCCGAATGACCACCCAGCCGTCCGATGTGTCTGACTCCAGCCCAGTGATGGTCAAAGGCGCGCTGCCATCATTGAAGGTGCCACCGCCACCCCCACGCATGTTCCCCCCGCCGCCAGAGTATCCGCCACCGCCACCGGCTCCGGCTGAATACAGGCCGTTCGCTGCGCCGCCGCCACCGAACCCTCCGGAGCGCGACACCTCCCCTGTGCCACCGTAAAGGCCACTGCTCCAAGAACCCCCGCCGACAGCGTAAGGCCACGAATGATCGCCGCATGAGCCGCCGCCGCTGTAAAAACCCCCACCGCCCGAACTGCCACAAGAAGCCGTACCACCGCCGTAGCCGGGTTCACTTTCGCGGGCTGTGCAGCGACTCGACTCGGGATCGGTGATCCCGGACCCCCCTGTGCCATGGGGTGAGGCACTTGCATCACAGCCCATCGATGACCCATTGACGCCGCCACCGCCGCCGGCGACCACCAGCGGGGCTTCGGTGTCGTCCACAACAAAGGTTCCTCCTCCGCCCCCGCTGCCCCTGGCGTTTTGACCAACGGCAATCTGGAGCACGGTGCCTGCTGTGAGCTCAAACTGGCCACAGGTATAGGCTCCACGACCGCCGTGAGCGCAGTCCTCACCTTCACATGACTCGGTCAGCCTTGGAATTCCGCCATCGGCACCCTTGGCAGCAATGTAGTAGCTGGCCGTTTCTTCCACCATCCAACGCTGCTTGCCGCTGGCTAGCGTCACGGCGCCCTCGAGGGTGGTCCCGGCATACTCTGCGGCGCACTCCTCCATTGAGGGACCCCAAGGTGAGTCGTCCGCACAGCTGGTGAATCGAGCGACCCACCCATCATATTCGTCGGTGTCTTCGGCGCTGCCGGTGTCTTCGGCGCTGCCGGTGTCTTCGGCGCTGCCGGTGTCTTCGGTCTCCTCAGCCGCTCCAGAGTCCGCCAACTCGCCTGGAAGGTCGGAATCGTCCACGTCCAGTCCTGGCTTTGGGTCGAGTCCAGAATCGCTCAGCAATATCGGGTCGCATCCCGCCATGAGAATGCATGCCAAAAATAGAGTTGAAACCCTAATAATTACGCTCCAGTCGTCGGCGAGAAATCGGAATTCTGGCTTATAAACATGAGCCTGGGAGAAACAAATTGCGCGAGCCAGTTCCTCAACGGACAAGACGGGTCAGCAGTCGGCGTTGTAGCCGACGTAGAGGTCACCCCCCTCCCATCCGTGTGCCCTTAGCCCTTCAATGAACTCATCTACCTGGCTTTGGCAGAGGGCACTGTTGTACCAGAACAAGAGGGCTGCGCCGATATCCGTGAGGCTGTCGAGTGAAAATGACGTGAGTGAATCGTTGGAATCGATGCGGAACTCTACACCGACATCCGTGAGACCGGCGAGTGAGAGCGATGTGAGCGCATTGTTACCGTGGATTTGAAGGCTTCCACCGATATGGATGAGGTTGTCGAGTGAGAACGACGTCGCAGTGTTGTTGTTGACTCTGAGGTTTCCACCGATGTGCGTGAGGCTATCGAGCCCATCGATCGTCATACGGTCGGTGCCGATGAATAGGTCTCCGGTGATGACCCCACAATGTTCGGCGTCCGCGTAGGTGTAGTCGCCGGTACACGTGAGCGCGTCGTGCCCATTGCAGTCCTGGTCGATATCGTCATCTAAGATTTCGGCAGCCCCTGGGTAAATCGTGTCGTCTGAGTCATCACAGTCGCCGTCTTCCACAGTGACGCCGTCGCCATCTGCATCGGCAACTGTAGGTTCGCCGGTGTCATCGGCATCGGCATCGGCGTCGGCGTCGGCGTCGGCGTCGGCATCAGCGTCGGCATCAGCGTCGGCGTCGGCGTCGGTGTCAACGTCTGCATCGGCAGCAGGCTTCTCTTCATCCCCGCCACCACAGCCAATCGCCATGGGCATCATCAACAACGACATCAGAGCAAGGCGCATACAACCTCCTGAGACACGGAGTCTACACCAGGAACGGCCCCAGCACGCTACAATGTCAGCGCTGCTGACCCCGCAGGTGTGGTAATTTACCCGCGCTCACGGTATCGAACGTGCCCGATGGGGGCTGTAGTCATCTGAGGATATATTTCGAGCTGACCGTGGGCAGTGTTGGCCGCCAATGTCACATATTCCACAAGAAAAAATCATTTCGATAGATTTTATTTATGACCTCCACCGACTTCTTATTCAATGTGGTGTTTACATCCGCGGGTGACAGGGACTTGTTCTTCTCGGATAGTCCCACGAAGTGCTGGGGAGCCAGGCGGGCGATGATATCGATGTCCGTCGCCAACTGTTCCTGTCGCAACATGATGCTGGGCTTGCCCTTTGTATAATAATACCATTGAGGAACGAAGTGCATGTTTGACACCAAGCGCTGAATCTTGTCGTGATAGAAAGACAAAAATTCGTTGATGTCCTTGTCTAAGCCGTGGCTCAAGATGTCTTCTCGAACGGGGTTTCCTCTGTGATTCTGGAGCATCGAGAGGGAGTATTTATACCCAGACTCAAAACGAGAGATGGGATTTCGAAACACAGTGAAGCGCACAAATCGGCGGTCGCTCAGTGCCAAGTCGGTGGGGGCCGTCAGTGAGTGATCCGAGGTTTGGTGTTCTAAGCCAAAGGCGTTGACCACCGCCATGCCCGCAGTTTTAGGGATGTGAATAAAGACAAGGCTGGTGTCGTGGATCTGTCGCATTTGTCCGTACCTTCAATGAATCCGCTTCGCCCCGAGGCCACAAATTGCATGTTTCATAGAGGGCCTTTTGGTCATAATAATATCCCAGACATCGGGCCACATTCGGGTGCTTGACACCTTCAAAGGGCAAAAGGGCAGGCGTCAAACACTGACACCTATTGCCCTTAGTTCACGGCATCCAGAACCATACCGAGCAGATGGTTGTGGACGATTTGTTCACCGTCCTCGAGCAGTGCATCCAAGACGGCACCCTCAGTCGCCCACAGATCCAGGTTCTCTTGTGGGGCAAACCCGACCCGCACAACCACCATGTCGAGCGATGGCATGACCTCAATGAACTGGTTTCCTAAGCCCACTGCACAGAAATTATCAGCTGGAGCGTGGGGATGAAGAGACCCTTCTGGGTGGGGCTCGAAGGTGACGGAGTCGAGGGTGGGGGTGCCGCCATTGAGCCACCACCAGTAGCCGTAGCCTTGGTTCATCTCGGTTGATGGGGATGTTGCGGCTTCGACGAATTCACGGCTGATGAGCTGCTCACCGTTCCAGCATCCTTGTCGTAGATACAGATAGCCAAACTTGAGCTGGTCGCGGCAGCTTGCCTTTGCGTTCATGTACATCGCTGCATGTCCCTGGCGGTCCTCTTCCCAGTTGACATCCATCCCCATGGGCTCCCACAACCGCTCAGCGGCGTAGTCTTGTGGATTCATGCCTGTGGCCGCTCGCAGCAAGGGCTCAGCAACCTGTACGGTGTGGTTGTTGTACTCCCACAGGTCACCGGGTGTGTGGGTGAGCGGGTTGTTGAGCGCGCGTCGGGTCATATTTCCCGCGAGCGCCATGAGTACATTGTCTCGAAACAACCCAAACCGAAGTCCGGAGCTCATTGACAGCATGTGGTGGATGCTTACGGCCTCTTTCTCGGTTCCTTGCCACTCTTCAACATAGTCGGCAATGGGACTGTCGAGGCTATCAAGGTAGCCATCATCGATGGCAGCACCGACTACAGTTGCTGCGTAAGATTTTGCGACTGACCAGTTCTTCACCTTGGTGTCGGCCGTGATTCCCCAGTACCACTCGCCAACAATGACACCGTCCTTTGCGACAATCATGCACTGGCTCTGCTTGGTGCCTGCATATTGAGCAGCGGCCTCTAGCTGCTGGGCTGACATGCCATGGTCACTGGGTGCGCCAGTCTCCCAATTGGGTACTGGCCAGCGCCCGTCATCGCAGCTCTCATAGGGTGGCGTGTCCGCCTCGACCTCAGGGGGGGCTTCATCGGTCAAGCCCGTATCGGTGGGCTCGGGGGTGTCATCTGTGACTGCAGGTTCGTCTTCCCCGGCGTCATCTGGGCCTGTGATCTCAGATAGGTTGGTGTGGTCAGATTGGGTGGGTTTGTCGGGGCTCTCCACGAGTGATGTACAGCCAATTAAGAACGGAAGAAAGATGATGTTTTTCATTGGGATAGCCTTTATTGTCAAAAGTGTTAATAAGGTTTAGACACAATGACAACGATCGTCAAGGGAGATTTGATGCCACGGATCCGGAGAACGCCAGAAGCAGCCCGTGCGCACATCCTTGCTGCAGCACGGCGCCTCTTGATTGGCGAGGGACCGCGATCACTCAAGCTCCAGCGTGTGGGCAAGGCGGCTGGAATGTCTCATGCGTCAGTCGTGCACTACTTTGGGACGATTGATGGCCTGACGCTTGAGATGGTGAAGGACAACCACCGAAAGCGACGCGAGGCGCTTCGCGCAGAGCTCGGCCAGATTGAGACCAAGCAAGGGCGCCAGACGAGAATTGAGCAGGCGTTGGCAAACCTGAGTGACCGAGAACAGGGTCGGCTCACGATTGGACTGCTCAGCCTGGGCCTGGACCCTTTTCCTCCGGCAGAAGAGCTCGGGCTGGCATCTATCGTCGACCTGCTATGTGACCTCAGCGGCATCTCAAAAGAGGAAGCACAGCGTCTGGTGTTGGTGAGTGTATTTACGATGCTCGGTGAGGCGATGGTTGGAGTCCAGATGCGTGAGCGAATGGGCGTGGATGATGACGATGCCTCCCGCACCGAGCTACGCCGATGGCTCTTGACCAAGCTCGCTTAGACAGCCTCCGCTGCAGTGTGGGCAGCGCTGTACACATAGTAGTCCGGGTCCAACTCGAAGGCTTCACTACCAATCACGTACTCACCGGGCGCTAAGCGGACTGGGTTCACCGCTACGTAGCGAAGGTGTCCGATCAAGGGGCTGCGGACCTCGTCAGCGGGCAAGACAGCCTCCACTTGGGGCAGGGCATAGCAGTCCCCGCGCAGGCTGAGCCGCAGCCTATAGCGAGTAGTCCTGGCTACAAGCAATATCAACCACTTACGCGTGCGAGTGTCAGCCCTTTGCGGCCATCTGCGGTCAAACACCTGCACAACTTACCGACACAGAAATTGGGGTGGGATGCGGGTGGCACTGGCTCGGTGGTTAGCAGGAGTCATCGTTGAGTCTGACTTCAAGTACAGCGGACCAGCCGAGTGCCACCATCGCATCCACAAAGGCATCGACCAGGGATCGGCAGAGCACATCGTTGCTGTAGATCTGGAGGTTTCCACCGATGGCCGTGAGGCTGTCGAGGGAAAATGACGTCAGCGCAGCGTTGTTGTCGATGTAGAGGCCTCCACCGATGTCCGTGAGGCTGTCGAAGGACAACGACGTCAGCGCAGCGTTGTTCTCGATGGAGAGGTATCCACCGATGGCCGTGAGGCTGTCGAAGGACAACGACGTGAGCGCAGCGTTGTTGTCGATGGAGAGGCTTCCACCGATGGCCGTGAGGCTGTCGAAGGACAACGACGTCAGCGCAGCGTTGTTGTCGATGTAGAGGCCTCCACCGATGGCCGTGAGAAGCGATAAGCCATTTAAGTCGCTAATTGCGCTGCTGTCTATCTCCACATCTCCTCCGACTTCCTGCAAACAGTTGTCCGGGATGACATCGGGGAACACACGGTCGTTGAACTGAACACTTCCGGCAATGCTGCTGCACATCGCAATAGTGTCCCATTCTTCATCTGTCGTGTAAGTCTCCATTGCGGTCGGGCACGCCACAGCGTCCCTACATCGCTCGACATGACTGTCGGCGTCTTCCCCATCGCAGTCTTGATCGATGCCGTCGTCCCAGATCTCGGGCGCGCCCGGGTAGATGGTCGAATCTCCGTCGTCGCAGTCGTCTGCAGTCAGTGACGAGTCGCAGTCGCCATCTTCAGCGACAATGGTGGACTCGGCATCGGTGTCGTCACAGTCGTCCGCGGTGAGCGCACCGTCGCAGTCCGCGTCCTCAGCAATGGCGCCCAACGACGGATCGGCATCATCACAATCGTCTGAGTCGGGCACTCCATCTCCGTCAAAGTCCGGGTCTGGGTCATCAGCATCCGCGTCAGCGTCAGCATCCGCATCTGAGTCAGCGTCAGCGTCAGCATCGGCATCCGCATCTGAGTCAGCGTCAGCATCGGCGTCGCTTTCTTCATCTGGCACGCAATAACCATCCTCTTCGTGCGTGCCCTCACCGCAATCCAGCTTGTCGCCACCACAGCCCACCACCAAAGGAATCATCAACAACGACATCATCACAACCCGCATACAACCTCCTGAGG
>OBJC01000094.1_pt1 | contig 17140 bp, 15 predicted proteins | sample 1481521 | NCBI WGS metagenome assembly OBJC01 (sample SAMEA2341961, study PRJEB22496) | metagenome | biome: marine; feature: hydrothermal vent; material: water | place: Pacific Ocean | collected 2011/2012 | reverse complement strand
ACTCACCGGTAAGCAATGACCTATCTGCCATCGAGCGCCCCTCGACCACCCGCACATCCACCCCGAAAGCCTCGCCTGGCCGCACACGAAGCCGGTCCCCCACCACAAGCTCAGCAATCCCTACCCGAACACCCACGCCCTCCGCGTCAAGACGCTCTGCTTCATCAGGCGACAATGACAACAACTGCCGAACGGCATCGAGGCCTCTCTCACGAACAGCGTGCTCCAACAAACGACCTGCCGACACAGCGAGAATCAAAAAACAGGCGGTGTCAAACCAAACATCCGACCGACCTGAAGCCAAGTTGGCCACGCTTAAACTCCAAGCCCCTATCGCCGCGATCGACACCAAAGCATCCATGCCCGGGACCAAAACCCGCAAGGTTCGCCAGCCGGCCAACAAAATCTTCCACCCAGCGACAAAGACCACCACCGCGGACAGCACCGCCTCTGAAATGGAGATCCAAAACTGAACATCCGGGCTGATCTCAGTCAGATAAACACTGGCCTGAGCCGTCATCACCCACATTCCAGGCACGATCCCCAAGGCGAGTCGAACCTGATGCCCCGTGAGCACATCCTGGTCGAGCTTGGCCAGGGCCGCACCATCGAGATTCAAGGGCGCCACCCGATAGCCCGTGTCTTCGATGGTCTTGGAGAGTCTTTCGATGCTGGTCAGGGTCGCATCATAAGAGATGACTGCGATTTTTGAGGCAAAACTCACCCGCGCCGAGCCCACAGCATCTTGGCGAGACAAACCCCGCTCCACCGCGCGCGCACAGTTGCTGCACCACATGCCAGCCACGTGCAGCGATGCCTGCTCCATCACATCTACTCGGCGGCCAGCTTGGCCAAGCCTTCACCGCCGATAATGAGGCCCTGGCCATCGATCGCCGAGCGAAGTGTGGTGACATTTTCAACACCGAGGGCCGGCCCTGCGGCTCCAAATTCTGTCACCAGATAGCCCAAAACCGCAGAAACCTCTTCATCACTCATCGCACCACCCAAAGGCGGCATCATCCCGGAATACTCTGTACCCGCCACCGTGATCGGCCCCGTGAGACCATTGATGAGCACAGCCCCTATCGACCGCGAGGAGCCCTCTAGCCACTCACTGCCAACCAACGGTGGGAATGTTCCAGGTACACCGGTTCCCCCCGCCTGATGGCAGGCCGCACACCGGGCTTGATAGACCTGTGCCCCATCGACAACCGCTGTTCCAAGACCATCATTCCCCGCTGCTGACGGGGCGCCTGCATAAGAACGCCCCATGGCTGAGTCCCAATTGGGCATCATGAAGGCATAGGTTGCACCCCAACCCAAAACCAAACCGATGGTCAAGCCCATCATGAATGGAATTGGGTGGTCCTCTTCTTCTGGCTCACTCAAGCCCCGTTGACTGGCTAGGGGATCCCAGGAGTCGTTTGGCTGCTTAGTCACCAGACACCTCATCTTTTGGCACTGGGTAAGTGCGGTCCATGGCGATCAGGTACTCGACCAAATTCAGGGCGTCTTCGCCCGCCACGATCACACCGGTTTTAGGGGCGAACTCCGCTGGGAGTTTGACCACCACATCATCGGGGCCCGCTGTCTCTTTGTGCTCAAACAAGAACGGATAAGCGGGCATATTGCTCCACTTGGCCACCGACCTTGGCTGGTACAGGTGCATCAGATGCCACACTTGGCTGGGTTGGCGCGCGCCAATGTTCATCAAATCAGGACCGGTGCGCATGGTGCCCAGCTGGTGGGGATAATCATAAACATAATCAGCAGGAATCGGTGCTCGCCCCCAACCACGGGCTTGGTCAGGTGCCTGATTCGCGGAGCGTGGCTGCTGAGTATGACAGTACATACAACCCAAACCCACATACACATCGCGCCCAGCTTGTTGCACCTCAGTGTAGGGCTTGAGACCCTCCGGTACCACAGGGCTAGAGAGCTGCTTGAAGGGCAACACCACCAAGGTCAGCATGGCCAACATCAATAAGGCGACCGAACCGGCCATCAAGGCTGGAACTTCATTTGAGCGCTTCATGCCTCAACTCCTGTGGGCGCCATCGCCTGATCAACCGGTGAAGCCAACAGCTTCAGTACATGTCCGGCGAAGACGAAGTGACCGAGCAACATCAATGTACCGCCGATACTCCTTGCGAGCAGGTAGGGCATCGTCAAGGTCACCGAGTCTGCGAAGGGTCGAGCCTCATCGAGCATCGCGATGCCCTGAAGGATGCCACCGATGGACAAAAAGACCACATAGATAACAAAACCCACGACCACCAGGCGCATATGAAGGGTGATCCAGGCCGGCTTGGGCCATGCCTTGCCGGTCACCCGAGGCAACATAAAGTAGATCGCGCCAAAAAAGATGAAGCTTGCGAATCCGTACGCACCCAAATGCGCGTGTGCGACCGTGAAGTGGGTGAAGTGGGTCACATTATTGAAGTAGCGAATCGAGTGCAGCGAGCCCTGTAAAGAGGCGACCGTGTACATGATCGCACCGAGGACCACAAAACGGAGAACCGGCGAATGCTTGAGGGCACCCCGGTGCTTCCAGATGGTCATATGATGATTCACGGCCACCGCGATCACTGGAATCACCATCGCTACCGAGGTGACAATGCTCAGGGTGACCACCCACAAAGGCACGGGGCCACCGATGAGGTGATGCACGCCAACTTGTGAGTAAAACAAGGCCAATGACCAAAAGCCCAACAAAGAGAGTTGATAGCTATAAATCGGCCGACCGATGATTTTGGGAATCAAATAGTAGGCCGCAGCCAAAGCCATGGGCGTGAACCACAAACCGAGGGCGTTGTGGGCGAACCACCAGTTGACCAAAGCGTGCTCAACACCAAAATGAACCCCTGGAAAGTTGGCCACAACAAACAAAATAGGGAACCAAAGCAGAGCGGCGACGATGTACCAAACCGATACATACAGGTGGTCCACCTTCCGACGAGGCAAGGTGAGCAACAGGGGCACAGCGACCAACCCGCCGGCCACAACAAAAAAGCCGTCGAACTGCCAAGGGACTTCCATCCACTCAGCGCCATCCGTCCAACCACAGGCAATGGCCACAGAGCCAGCGGTCAGGCCGATATTCCATAAAACCATGCCTGAAAATGCCCAATATCCACCGCGAAGCTCGGTTTTTAGAAGCCGAGGCAACATCCACAAGGCCACAGCCACACCAGCCATCGACAACCAACCATAGGCGACCCAGTTTAGGTGCAAGGACCGAAGCCGGCCAAATGTGAGGGCAGCATCTTCGACCAAAAGATCAGGCATATGTAGCTTTAAGGAGGCGACCAACCCTGCAACCGAGCCCATAACCAACCAAAACACCGCCGATATCGCAAACCCCAATACTGCTTTGGATGTGGAGGCATCAAGCTTACGCAACAAGGCCACAGCCGCATCACCAGGCCGCAAACCATCGACCCGGGTGGTGGTCGGATCTTCAGGTCGAGGAGACTCTGGGTCGATATAAACAGTCAGCGCACCGGCCTTGGGTGCTGAAAACTGCTTTTTCCAGATGGCCCAAACCAAACCGAAGACCGCGACGATGGCAACCAAAAAACTGACTGCCAATAAGGCGCCGAGCGTGGGGTTCATGAGGGACTCCGTTTAGCGGCTGGCCTCGACCACATAGGCCGCAAGGTCCGCGATTTGCTCTTTGCTGAGCGTGTTTCCAAATGAAGGCATGATGCCAACGCCATTGCTCACAGCATTTTCGACCAGCTCAGCATTGAGGGCAAGGGTGTCTAGGTTTGGACCCACAGCACCGACAGCGTCCGCATCCGAAAGCGCATGACAGACCCCGCAACCGGGTTGAGCGTCTGTACTGAACACCTTTTTACCGCGCTCACCCGCCTCGCTGAGCTTGACCGTCTTTTTGGGTCCAGCTGGTTTGGGGGCGGGCGCCGAAGCGACAACAGGCTTGGCTGCGACCTCGCTCAAGGTCGCCACCACCTGGACATCGAGGCCGGTCTCTGACCAGCCGTTGTAGCGATAGCCACGCTCATTCTCATCGCGGGTTTGGGGCTGAACATCGCCTTCGTTATCGGTGGCACGGGACACAATGCGGTATTCGCCGGGCTTCAGTTCAAGGGTGTACTTGAAGGTTCTCCACGCGTTCTTGCCCATATCTGGGCCGTAAATTTCGGCGGGTGTCCAGGTCTTTCCACCGTCCATGGACACCTCAACCCCGCGAACACCACGTTCGCCAGAGAAGGCCACACCATGAAAATGAACGCGACCTGCGAGCACCTCGGCACCATCTGCACCCGGGCCGTTTACCCACGATTTAACGGGCATCCGCCATAGCGATGGCTGAGAGGCGTCGCCTTTTTCGCCCAAAGGCCGGTATCGGTAGCCCTTTTGCTGAATCTTGGCGGCAGATTGCTCTTGGGTGAAGGAGAGGGTCTTTACGTATTTAATTTGGTTGCAACCGAAATACCCGGGCACCACCATCCGCAAGGGGCCACCGTGGGTGATTGGAATGGGCTGACCATTCATCTCCCAGACCAAGAGCGTGTCTTTCAGGCCTTTGGCCATCGGTACAGACCGCTCCACAATGGCGGCCTTTGGGTCGATCCCTGGAGGCAAGACCTCACCACCGGTCGCGGTGACATACTTCATGCCGGCTGCCGGCCCACCAAAATGCTCAGCAAGCTCAGAAACGCGCACGCCCGTCCAGTTGACGCAGCCAGCAGCACCCAATGCCCACTGTGAACCGCTCGGTGCGTGCTTAAAGAATGCCCGCCCGTTTCCGGAACACTGCAAAACTGCGGTGGTGGTCTCTCGGCCAAGGCGCTTGAGCTCAGCCAAGGTGATACTGCCGGTCTTTTTGGCCCCTTTCACCTCTAAAACCCAGCCATCTCGGTCGTCCAAAATAGACTTGTCTGGCATGGGGAGATTGTTGCGAACAAATAGCAATGCTGCTGGCGTGATCGCACCGCTGGTCATGGCCCCCCGCTTGGTCTCGAGGGCCATGGGCTTGTCATTATGGAGGTGAAAGTTTTCGGGGTCCAGACCGTCTGGCAAAGGAGGCTCACAAGACGGACACTCCGCAACAGCGGCGGGCTCGTCTGGGGTGGGTGGTGACTCACGGCAAGGCTGATGTACCCCACCGTTGTCCACCAACACCCGTCCTCCGGTACACGAGGCCAGCAGTGTGGCGCCCCCACCCAAGGTGAGGGACTTCAAAAACTGCCGACGACTGTCTGGATTTACTTTCATCTCATCATCCGTTCAAGAGTTGGGTGAAGAAGTATCCGCCCACGATCAACCAGACAAACAATCCAAGCGCCAAGTAAATTGGCTTGAGCCCAACACCCTTAAATTTGCTGACATTCGTCTCGATACCCAAGGCCGTCATGGCCATGGTGAGCAAGAAGGTGTCCACCACATTGATGGTATCGACGAGCGACTGGCCAAGAAGACCGAAGGAGTTGAAAGCAGCGATGGCGACGAAGCCAACAGCAAACCATGGGATGGCCACAGGGATGGACTTGCCATCTGCGCCCATTTTTCCACGGTTCAACAACATACCGATGACGATCAAGGCTGGAGCGAGCAACATGACCCGGGTCATCTTGACGATCACTGAGGTCTGTGCCGCAATCGGCCCTACCGCCTCTCCTGCACCAACAACATGTGCCACTTCATGGACCGTGGCCCCAATGTAGATACCGAAGGTGTTTTCGTCCATCGGGATGATGCCCGTGCGATAAACCATGGGATACAGAAACATCGCGATGGTACCAAAAAGCACCACGGTACCCACAGCCACTGCAGTCTTATGGGCCTCGGCCTCAACCACAGGCTCCGTCGCCACCACAGCGGCGGCGCCACAAATCGCAGCACCAGCGGAGGTCATGATCGCTGTCTCACGGTCAATGCCCATCAGCCGAATACCAACAAAACAACCGATCGCGAGGGTGGTGCTGAGCATGATGATGTCAACAATGAGGCCATTGAGGCCCACCGCCGCGATCTGGGCGAAGGTGATGCGAAACCCGTAAAGGATAATGGCCAGCCGAAGAATAATCTTGGCCGAATACAAGATGCCTGCGCTCCAGTTTTCGGGGATTTTCTCTCGAACCGTGTTGCCCATCACCGCACCAATCAGAATGCCGATAATCAGCGGGCTGAGCCGCAAAGCGGTCATCGATGGCATGCCAGCAGCCCAAGTAGAGACTGCTGAGACCACACCAACCAGGGCCAAGCCACCGAAAAACCCAGGGGTTTTATATGGAAAATATTTCATGCTGTTTGTCCTTCAGTACTTTGCGTTGCCACCCAAGCCTTATGGCCGGCATGAAAGAGAGCCATTCCACAGAGCAGAGCGCCCACGAAAACAAGCGCAGCGGGGGCGCCGGTGATCGAGGAGACCAGCGCCGGTCCTGGGCAGAACCCACCCAAAGCCCAACCAATACCAAAGAGCCCCGAACCCACGACCAAGCGGGCGTCGATGTCATTGCGGGTTGGCACGCTAAACTTAGCTTCGAACAAGGGCGATGGGCGGTTGGTGATCAGCTTAAAGGTGGCCAAGTGAGCGCCGATGGCACCCACCATCACGAAGGCCAAAGCGGGGTCCCAATCGCCAGCGGCATTGAGAAATCCGATCACTTTGTTAGCATCGGTCATGCCTGAAATACCAAGACCGATGGCGAAAACAAAGGCAGAGAAAAAGATGGCGATATTGGTTTTCACAACACACCTCCGTTGAAAATTTGGATTGCAGTTGCAGTCGCAAAACCGGTGCCCATAAAGACACAAGTCGCAACCTGTGAACGAATAGACAACCGACTAAGGCCACACACACCGTGACCACTCGTGCAACCGTTGCCCATGCGGACCCCAACACCGACCACAAGGCCAGCGACGCCCACAACGAACAGGCTTCGTGTTGAGGGGCTCGCGAACACGGCAGGATTTTGGGCCATCAGGGCCACACCGCCAGCGAGCAGTCCAGCCACAAAGGTGAGTCGCCAAGCGACATCTCCAGATTTGGGCTGTAAAAGTGGTCCGACAATGCCGCTGATACCGGCCACACGACCTGTAAAAAGCATCAACATTGAGGCTGCCGCGCCGATAAACACGCCACCAATGATGGCGTTAATAATGGATTCAATCATGGGGCTCATGCTTCCATTCCTTCAGTTTTGGGTTTGATTTCACCGCAGGCCATATTGGCAGGCAGGCTCTCTTTGATTTTCTTGGGGTAAGCCAACTTGAGTCCATCCATGATGACGCTAAAGCCGGCCTTGTCGATGCCCAGGTTGAGCCGGGGGTTGTGGGCCTTCTCCTCAGCGACAGTGCTCACGGTGTGGCCCTTATAATCGTGACCCGGGTAAACAAGTGTGTCGTCTGGGAGTGAATAAATCTCGTTGTGGACCGAGTCGTACAGGTCAGATGGGCTGCCCTGCTGAAAGTCCGTTCGTCCGCAACCGCGCACAAAGAGTGCGTCACCGCTAAACACCATCGTGGTGTCGCCATTGACGACCACAAAGGACATGCATGAGCTGGTATGACCTGGCGTGAGGCGAATCTCAAGGCTGTGCGCCCCAAAGGCGATGGTCTGGCCCTGCTGGGCGTCGATGTCGGCACACTTGACCTTGGCCCGGGTGGACACCACTGTTTTGGCACCGAGACGCTCCCGCAACACACCCGACCCGGTGATATGGTCTGCATGCACGTGGGTGTCCAGTGTGTGGGTGAGGGTAAGACCAAGCTCAGCTAAAATCTTGATGTCCCGCTCCACTTGGTCAATCACAGGATCAATAATCAGGGCCACGCCAGAGTCGGCATCGCCCAGTATGTAGGTGTAGGTTGAGGTTTCTTTATCTATGAGTTGGCGAAAAATCATATCGGACTCCTGATGGTTTAATGAATGGGTGAAAACCGCTTGTCATAAAATGATTCTATCGGAAAAGTGCCTGAAACATGTTTCATATGGGGAAAAAATATTGCAATACATGCTGGCATGAAATAAAATAGCTTTGCACCCTGAGTTTTCAACGATTGTGACGGTCTTGTGACCCACAATAAAAACTTCAAAATAGTTGATGTGAAACACAAATGAATCACGAAAGAAACATATCAAGATGGTCCAGAAGCGTCGGAGTGGTCAAAGCCATCAGCGCCATGAGCGACCTTTTCCAACCGGTTATTGGTCGAGATGTAGGGGTCTTCATCACCGACCGCGACCGCAAAGTTGTCTCTTGGGATGAGGGCATGGAGCGCCTTCTCGGCTTTAGCGCCGACGAGGTTGTGGGCGAACATTGCTTAAAGGGAAACCGCTGCTCGAACTGTATGCAGGGCTGTGGGCTTGAGCGCATGGGCCAGGTCAAACAGGTACCGCTCACCCTATTTCACAAAAATGGCGACGCCATCCCCTTGCTCAAGACCGGCCAGGCCTTTTTTGATGGGGACGGAAGCTTTTTGGGCACTATCGAGGTGATGTCTAGCCCGCCGATCGAGACCACAGCGGTCACAGCCCAAGCCCCGGTGCCCGAGCCCGAGGCCGAGGCCGACCAAGCCTCGCCCGAAGAGGCAGTCTTTCACGGCATGATCACACGAAACAAAGACCTGATGACAATGTTTGAGACCATCAAAAGCGTGGCCAGAACATCGTCACCCGTGTTGGCCCGCGGAGAGAGCGGTACCGGAAAAGAGCTGATGGCCCGGGCCATTCACCTCGAGAGCGACCGTGCAGACAAGGTGTTCATCCCCGTGAACTGCGCGGCACTTTCACCCACATTGCTCGAAAGCCAACTGTTCGGCCATATTAAGGGCGCCTTTACCGGTGCGAGCGCAAACCATGAGGGGGTCTTCACCCTAGCAGATGGCGGCACCTTGTTTTTGGATGAGGTGGCCGAGATTCCCCTCGAACTTCAAGCGAAACTCTTGCGCGTGCTCGAGTCTGGGGAAGTATCGCCCGTGGGCTCCCCGACGAGTCACACAGTCGATGTTCGCATCGTCGCGGCCACACACCGGTCTTTGCGCGCTGAGGTAAAGGCTGGGAACTTCCGCCAAGATTTGATGTTTAGGCTGCGGGTGGTGCCCCTGTTTTTAAGCCCGCTTCGAGAGCGTCGCGAGGATATCGAACTGCTACTACGGCGCTTTATCGACATCCAAAACACCCATGGGCATCGGCTGATCAACGATGTGTCACCAGGCGCGATGCGTTTGTTGCTGGACCATCCATGGGATGGCAACGTCCGAGAGCTCCAAAACGTAGTGCAATACGCCTTCGCAGTCGGACGCGGCCCCGTGTTGCTCCCCACAGAGTTACCGCCAGAATTCCGAGAAAACGACGGGAGTGCATCCGCTGCCGCGCCTGTCGCGAATGATGAACGGGGGCAAATCATGCACGCACTCGAGACCGCAAACGGCAATATCACCGACGCCGCGGAGTTGCTCGGCATGAGCAGGGCGACCTTTTGGCGAAAACGCAAGAAGTACGAGGTTTAAACCAGCAGGCTCAGTCTCCTGGACTGCTCACGGGCTGAAGTCCGCCCTCAATCATAAACATACCCTCGCCTGTAGCGACCACCGTGGCGTCGACCAAGCGATAGCCATCGATAATATCGAGAGGCAGCTTGAACATCGCACCCAATAAAATTGGGAACTGCTCTTGGGCAACATGGTCCATGGTGATCTGAATCGTCTCAGAGACCGCTTGGCTCAGCTCGACGGGCTTGGCGATGGTCGCATGAGCGCTCACATTGCTCAACTCAGGCACCAAAAACAAGCCCTCAACATTGAGATTCAAGTCGGCGGCCAAGTTGACCACAATCTCCATCACGGCCTCGTCGACGGGCTCGCCAGTGGGCACCACACGAAGCACGAGATCGCCCAGAGTCAGCCGACCAACGCCGCCGTCCCCGGGGGTCATCACCGGTGGAAGCAGCGCTTCGGCGTACACTTCGACCATCCCTACACCGGGCAAGGCCGACCCGATCACTGAAGATGTCAGCCCGAGGATTTCACCTGGAAAGACCTTATCGATGGCACCCGCAGCCCAAGCCCCGTGAAAAACCTGGTTCACAAAATCCAAGTGCATGCCCGCCTGAACCCGCTCAGCATCGCCAAGCACTGGCGTGGGCTGTCCGGACAACCAACGGCCGGGGTGGTCACCATCGTGCACCACCACCGATGGCTCAACCACGGTGACGTATTTCACATCAACACCGCTGCTCGACACCGAGATGCCGGCCACATCACCGATAATGGCCAAAGTCTCAGGCATTAAATCCACTTCACCACGGATCGCGGCCATGGCGATGGCCTCTCTGGCAGCCACTGGAACCTGCTCCACCAACATCGAGGCGAACACATCCTCCATGATGCTCGCGGCAAATGGCTCCATGGGAACACCAAAAAACGACATCGCTTGCATCATCATATCGTCTGAGTCCATCTCAAAGCCCACACTTCCGACCGACACGGACTGAATCTCAACCACCAAGGTATCGGTCCACTCCATGGTCATGAACATGTCCACGCGCATGGCCTCTGTGGTCATCGAGCCATCCGCACTGTAGCCCATCTCTGAGACAACACCGCCGCCCCACCAATCCATAGAAAAGTCGTACATGGTGAAGGAGGCCCACATGCCGTCGTCGGTGGGCTCAAACTCTGCGACGATGTCTGAGAACCCCGGGTTCCCCACATTCATCGTTACACCCCACATGGTGTAGCACATAAAAAAGCAGACCTCAGCGACCTCATTCATCACCGGGTTTTCAATCATATCCGTGAGGTCTTGGCCCCGAAAGAAGCGGCTGGCATCTTCGCCAAGCGCATCGAGTGCCGTGGGCGCAAGATGAAAGACAAAGCCTTCCATTAAGCCGTTATCGGGGTCGTCGAAGTCTCCCACCAAAACAGTCCTGTGGTCGCTCGCGACGGCCTCACCATCTACTGTGGCGATGGTTTCGATCAGGTTTGGCCCCTCGTTTAGAGCCAAATCACGCGAAAAGTCTTGCCCGCTGACATCGGTGGAAAGTCCTTGACTCAACACCGCTGCCCCACCAGACTCAAGCGGAGAAAACCAGCCCTCTAAAACCACATTCTGAGGCTCGACCATCAAGCCACGCTGCGGGCTGTGAACCGCCAAGGCTGGCAGGTAAACCACATCTGAGTCACCATTATTTTCATCCGAATCTGAGTCGGAGTTGCCAGCACCATTGGCTGCAAGGTCCTCAGGGACCTTGGCGGTGGAACAACCCATTGCGAACAAAAATAAGAATCGAATCACAGAAACTCCTCAGCAGAAACAGCAAAAATTGGGAGAGACAAATTAGGCACGAAAAGGCGCGCGACCGGGAAACCCCCAATCACGCGCCCATTCAGGTATTTAGCGAAGGATGTTCGCCATATCTTTCCGGTCGATACTGGCGATTTCGTCTTTGACGTCATCGCCATCAGCACCGGTGCAGCTCCAGTCCACTTTGGCTTCGAGGGCCAAGTTGGCAGCAGCGGCGAAGAAGATTTGGAAGCTGGAAATGTTGGCGGCAGCGGTCGGGTATGGGCCGACAAAACCATTCATGATGCCTGGCATCTTCATGACGCCAAAGCCGTCACCAAAGTCAGCCCATTGCTCTGTGGTGGGCTCGAACTTCCACTGGAAATCGCCGCCATCAAAAGCACCACCGCTGGTACACATTGCAGCACCGGAGGCGTCGGCCTCGATAACAAGCATGACCTTTTGGAAGTTTTGGCAATCACGGCGAGAGATCACCATTTTTTGGTGGCCTTTGCTACCCGCAGAGTCAACCCAAGCAGAACCGGAACGGCCCAAAGAGGCTGGAAGCTTGGTGTTGTTCCACCGTGTGCAAAGCTCAGCGGCGAAGTCTGCATCGAGAAGCTTGGCGGGTGCAGCGTTGACGATGCCAGAAAGGATAAGAAGCGTTGTGAACATGATAATTCTCCAAGTGGAGTGAGGTTGAAAGACAAAGGTTGAAAGACAATGTTTGAAGGGGGCTCAGCGCCGCCGACGAAAGCCGACGAGACCGAGCAGAGAGAGAATCCAAACCGCACCACCTGAAGCCGAGGCTGGAGTGGAGCAGCTACAACCCATCTCCTCGAGCCCTTCAGGGGTGGCGATGACGCCAGCGGGAGAGATGTTCATCGCAAAGGGGGTTGGGTCCTCATTACGCCATGAATCCCGCGATTTTATAGAGAGTACATGCTCGCCGCGTTCGGCGAAAAACAGGGCCAATGTGTTGGATTCGCTCCAAGCACTCCATGGGCCGTCGTCGAGTTGAGCAGAGAAAACCACCGGACCAGACCGGTCATCATTGGCCTGTAATGAGAAGCTCAGCTCGCCAGCATATTCGCTCACAAAAGAGGCCGAAGTCTCTGGCGGGGTGATGTCGATATCGGTGTCACCTTCTGGATACACCTGCCCGAACATCGCCATGCCGCCAGACTGGAGGGACAAATCTGTCATTCGACCGATAATGCCGCTCATCTCCATCATATTTGGCACGACAGCCAATCCCTGGACCATGCTTGGAAGGGTTTGAGCCATAAAGCCCTCGACCATGTCCCGAAGTCGACCGTCAGCTCCCGGGTTGTCCGAGAGCAAACCGGTGACCTCAAAGTGTTCCAAGTCCAAATCCGCTTCGACCACAGTGACCACAAAGCTGGCCAAGGCGGTGTCGATATCCACATCGAGAACCACTGACATATCGCCGGTCATCGCCATGATTTGGGCCGGGGTGTCGTTGACTGTCCCACCCATCACGAAGTTGAGGCCATCCATGGTCATCACCAGGCCACCTTCGTCGATGGTGATGGTGGGTGGCGCGTCAAAAGAGACGTCAAAATAGGGTGCTTCAATCGGCAAACCTGTGGACTCGAGCATGGGACCAACCATGCCGCCAACCATCTCAGGGTCGAGACAGAAGAAGCCGTCGGCCCACAAAAAGTACATGGTCCGGTTGAGCATCGCCTCGGTCATCCCCATGCCGAAGTCTGCGTTGTTGGGGTTGTCGAGGTCGAGCTGCGGGGCGCGACCTTCGGTCCAATCGGGAATGGTCTCGTCGCTTGGACACCCAGGGCCGTTGTAGCCCAGCTGGACATCCACACCCATCAACATGGTGTCATCGATGGCTGCGAGACCGGCGGGCATAAAGTCGTAAGAGAAGGCCTCGTACTCACCCGAGAAGTCCATATCCATCATCATGGAGTTGACCATCGAGGGGATCATCTCTTGCATTTTAGAGCCCATATAGTCGTACATCATGTCCTCTGCGTAGGCGAGGATGATGTCATCGGGGACCCACTCGATATCCATCGACATATTGCCGCTGATTTCTGGGGTTCCGACCACAGCGAGGTCGATCATTCCAGCCTTGATGGTTGGACGAAAACTCGCAGTGAAAAGGCCGTCGGTAAAGGCAAAAGTCCGAAGGTCGAGTTCGAATGTTGGACATAGGTCCCACTCATCATCGACACCAAAGAGCACCATATCAGCGCCTGTGACATGCCCGATGGCCACCTCGACCTCGACCAGACCATTGACGACTGCAAAGTCGATGGACTCAATCTCGATATCGAAGTTGAGGTCTGCAACCCCAAGCTCGTCCCAACAGTAAACCTCACCCGAGACAACAGGCTCGACGATTTGCATCGACTGACCTTGAATCATCGACGATGCCAAAGACATCGCACCGGGAAAGATGGCCATCTGTGCGTCGCCAACAACAGGCGATGCGAGGGCAGAAGAAGAAAGAATTGTAATGAGAAGCGAAGTCACCGTGCACCTATCCGTTGAAAGCGAGCGTGAGCCCGAAGCGAGTGTTTGTGAGGCGATACTTTCCGTTTCCAGAGGCTTGATTCAGGCCTGTGGCTGGGTCGGCATCTATCTGAAGCTGGCTATTCGTGACCTCGCGGTCTTGGGAGATATAAAAGTCGCCAGAAAGACCGACTCCGAACCATTCGGCCGGACGATACATCCAGGCTGTCCGAAGGTTGGTGCGGGTGACGTCCATGACGCCGGCATTAAAGCTCGAATCGGCGGCGGCTTGAGGCAGGTACCACACGCCGTGGAGCGCAGAGAGCTTGTCGGAGAAGGCGTAGTCGACGCTCACGCCACCGTAAAACGCGTTCTCGTAGCCCATCTGGGAGACGAAATCCAACTCGGAGGGCATCATCTCGCCAATCATTTCCCCTGTTAAATTTCCAAGAAGTTCATCATCCATGCTCATTTTCAGGTCACTCATGGTGCCTTCCATGGCCGAGGCCGAGGCCCATCCAATCCAACCACCATCGACGGCGATTTTGGCCTTTCCAACCGGCACTTCAACCCCGAGGTCGATCGACTGAGGGAACACCATCTCGGTGGCGATATCTGCAGACATGCTCATTCGCATATCGTTCGAGGGCGTAGCGTTCATGGCACCGTTTAGTTGTGCCGTGAGCTGTGAGCGGTAGCTCGCCGAAAACTGAACATCCTCATCATGACCAAGGCGCACCCCAAATCCATAACCAACACCGCTGCCGCTGAGGTCCATCTCTTGGATGCCCTCGAGGGCGGGATCACCGATGGGGAGTAGGGTGGTGTCAAACATGCCGTTGACCATCGCCCCCATGTCCATGGCCTGACTGCGCTTGAGTTTGGCGCTGCCAAACCGAAGCGATGCACCCAGATGAATCGCTGAGGAGGGGCTAAAGCCAACCAAGGCTGAACCCTCCATTAAATAGGCCTCACCTTCGATCAGGTGAAAACGTTGACCGCCAGCCTTTGGCATCACGCCACCGCCGCCGTACGGAACCTGAAAGGCTGCGCCAACTTTGATGGGACCAACTGGAATGGCGGCAGCCATATAAGGCATGGGCATCACGCCTGAGCCACTCGACATCGCTTCGCCGTCAAGCTGAGTGGTCATGGCCCACATCAGCAAGCCAAGGTCCATGGCCGCGTCGATTTTTTCAATCTCGGCAACTGCAGCAGGATTTGAGGTAAAGGCGACTGCGCCCGAGCGGGTGACACCGCCAAAAGCACCACCCACAGGGCCAAGACTCATGCCTGTGGCCCCGGCTGTGGCTGAAAAAAGTAGAAAACTGGTCAACATTGGAAACTCCATGCCCATTGTTCACCTGGTTCTTACGCAAAGCCCGTGCCACACATAGTTGCACCACCAACCATTTGACTTAACGAGGTTAAACCTGATTAATTTACATTTAAAACAATCATGTGACACCGGTTTGACTGTCTTCAGTGTTTCATGGTGAGACCTGCCATGAGACACCTGAAACCCAAAACACAAAATGTCCACAATCCGGTTAAACGCTGGCCATGAAACCAATTCCAGCAGCAAGAAGAACCAATGGCGTGCGCTATGCCATCCGCGATGTCGTCATGGCGGCCAGAACCCACGCCTCCGCGGGCATGAACATGCTGTACCTGAACATCGGCGACCCGATTCAGTTCGACTTTAAGACCCCTCCCCACATCTTGGATGCCATCTCCGCATCCATGAACGCTGGCAACACCGGCTACTGTCCATCTGAAGGCACCGACGAGGCTGTGGCCGCCATCGCTGCGGAGTCAAAACGCAAAGGCATCACCAACGCCCACCATATTTTTGTGACCACCGGCGCCTCAGAGGCCATCGAGATCGCCCTCACCGCATTGCTCGACGAAGGCGATGAACTGCTCGTTCCCAGCCCCGGCTATCCGCTGTATACCGCACTGTTGTCCAAGCTTTCCGCCAAAGGGGTCGCCTATCAGCTCGACGAAGCCAATAACTGGCAGCCCGACGTTGAGGACATCGCCCGCCTGATCACACCCGCCACTAAAGCCATTGTGGTCATCAACCCAAACAACCCCACTGGCGCCATCACCGATATCGCCACACTCGACAAAATCATCGCCGTCGCCAAAGAACATAATCTTCTGCTTTTGTCCGACGAAATCTACGACAAACTCACCTTGGACGGCGAGAAGATGATCAGCTTGGCCTCTCGGGCTGCAGATCACCCGGTGGTCACCTTTGGCGGGGTGGCCAAATGCTACCTCGGGCCGGGTTTGCGCGTGGGGTGGGGCGTTGTCAGCGGTGCGACCGATATGGTGCGCGACTATGCAGACGCCATCGGTAGACTCGAGCGCGCGCGGCTGTGTGCAAGCCATCCAGCCCAAGCAGCCGTGGCAGCGGCCCTTGAAGGCCCCCAAGACCACATCACCGATATGCTCGCCAAGTTGACCGTACGCCGAGACCGCTTGATGGCCGGTATCGACGCCATCGATGGCATCAGCTGTGTGCCACCCAAAGGCGCTTTTTATGCCTTCCCGCGCCTCCACAATGTCATAGACGACAACCAATTTGTGCTCGACTTGATGGCCGCAACAGGCATCGTGTGCGTACCGGGATCTGGCTTTGGGCAAGCGCCAAATACCGCCCACCTGCGCTTCGTGGTGCTACCACCCGAAAATATCATCGACCGGGCCATGACCCGTTTGGGCGAGTTTATGGCCAGGCGCTAATCGGCTGAAGCGGAGAGCGAAGCCAAAAGGCGGACAAAGCGGGCTGGGGTTTTGTGATCGACCCGCCTCAAAGCGAGAAGCTGACGACGATAGGGCGAGTGGGGCGCACCTTGACCCACAGGTTAGAGGCTGAAACCAGGAGCCAAAATAATGAGCATTGACATCAAATGGTATTACCACCGAAAGAGTTGAGTGAGCTGCACCCGCGCCCAGGAGTTCCTGGTGCCCAAGTCCATCACCCAGCCCGAACATCTCCTTGCCAACAAGATTAAAATCCACCAAGCACAGGCCATCGCACTCGCGCGGGAATCCTCTGCTGTTTGGGTGACCAAGGGCAAGAAGCTCATCAAACTCGACCCGGTATCAGCGGCCAGTGATGAGGCCTTGGCCAAGTTGATTCTTGGACGTTCAGGCACATTGCGCGCACCCGCTTTTAGGGCCGGCGAAGTCTTTATGGTCGGGTTTTCTGAAGTCGCCTACGGGGCATTATTTGACTGATTAGCGACCGGTGTCGCCTGAACCGGTGTCGCCTAAACCGGTGTCGGCATCCGCGTCGGCATCCGCGTCGGCATCCGCGTCGGCATCCGCATCGGCATCCGCGTCGGCATCCGCGTCGGCATCCGCGTCGGCATCCGCGTC
>OBJC01000093.1_pt1 | contig 17209 bp, 9 predicted proteins | sample 1481521 | NCBI WGS metagenome assembly OBJC01 (sample SAMEA2341961, study PRJEB22496) | metagenome | biome: marine; feature: hydrothermal vent; material: water | place: Pacific Ocean | collected 2011/2012 | reverse complement strand
CTGGCTGAGCCGTGCCCACCTGGGCAAAGAGAGCGGGGATATTTGTAGATACCTCGCATCCTCCTCCATTGAAGTCACCGCAAGCCATTGTCTATCTTCTCGACACCCAAAAGAACGGACCCATCGGGTTCAGAGCATTCGACATAAACAGAACACCCAAGCCAGCTGACTTTGTTAATCACAAAAAAATAGGGCAAGAACATGTACAAGGCAGTGGGCAAGACGAAAAATCCCAGCGACGCCCTCAATCCGGCGGGTCAGTAGGTGATGACCACACGCCTGTGGCCCGGTGAGCGACTGCTCTACCGCTTGGCGCGCAGCCAGTCCGCCTACGCCTCTGTGTACGCCTTTGCGCTAGCGGTGTCGGCCTGCTTCGTGGCGATCTTCTGGACGTTGAACGCCTGAAGCCGCCGGGGCGTCACGCCTGGTCGAAGGCTTCCTGGCTCAGCCCATCCACTTGGGGTGGGTGAGACTCGAGGTCCAGGCCGCAGCAGGGGCAGGTGCGCGGTGCCCACTCGCTCCCCAAGTCCACCACACAACGTGGGCAGTATCGGTCTCGCACCACGAGCTTGACCACGTGGATGGCGACAGACTCTTCCTCGACCGGGTGCCCACACAGGTGGCAGGGCCCCGTCAACTCCCGCACGGGCTCGGCACAGCCCGCGCAACAGACTGCGGCTGTGCCATCCAGGTGGGGAATTGGCCACCGTCGGTGCTGGCCCCAGGTGGCCCGCTTCTCTGGTGTTGGGCGCCACTTGTGCAAGGTGAGGGATGCGCCCACTCGCCATGCCCAGGACACCCACCAGGTCCACCGGGGTGGCACGTGGGCAAGGCAGCGCCGGCGCGCCTCGTCGCCGTGGCCATCGTTGCCAAGCCACTCCGCGACCACCGCCATTCGGTAGGGGCGGTTTGCCCTCACTCCCCGCCACCACCTGTGGACGAAGTCCACCGGTGGGAGCATCCCGAAGGCTTGGGATGAGCCCTGGCCAAAGGCGCCGGCGAAGAGCACCTCATCTGGCTGCACGCCGATCCAGTGGCCGACGCGGTGCACCAAGCGGCGCCACTCGCCCACGTTGAGGCTCCAGTCGTACCCGTCATCTTGTACGGTGACATAGGCGCTGGCTTGCCAAAGATCTGCAGCGTGGTGGCCGTGCACAGAGTCCTCGGACAGGTACCGAAGGAAGTGCACCCCCCAGCGGTTCCGCGGAAAGTGGACCCGGGTGAGAAAGAAGATGAGCCGCTCGGTCATGTCGCAGCCCTCGGGCCCCGGCCCTGTCCACAGGTGGCCATAGAGCAAAGCGAGACCGAAGGCCACATGTGCCTCCGGGTGCGGGGGCGCCTTGGCCAGCGCCACAAGCCGCACCTCGGGGTTTGGGTGGGCAAAGCCTTCGGTGATGGGCGCAGCAGTGCTCATGGGGCGGACGCTACCACACCACTCTTCGGTGACAGCCGACCCTCGATCCTTTCGAGGGGATTTTCGGCTTCATCAAAAGTAAGCTGTTCGCCTGGAAAAGACCGCGTTCTTCTAAGCCAAAGGCCATATCGTTTTGGTCTCCGTTGCCTTCATCCTTCCCCACTGGAACGCTCGATAAACTCAGGCGGCACCACCTGAATGGGTATCCTGCCCGTCCAAGCGGCAAAAAGGCGCGTAGAAATAGACACTTGGATCTCCCAGCTTACTCCACAAACCTTTTCCTCCCAGACATCACCGTACGCCGTGGCGAAGCTGTAAGCCTCAGTCTGTGGAATCGTGCCGCTAATCTCGGTCGTGAAGCCCTGACCCGCCTTTATGACCACACCCTGGCTGAACATATTGTGGTTGCCATAGATCTCTTGACTAATTCCGGTAATCCCACCCACCCCGTCGCCACTTACCTCGATGTTAGTCGATTCTTCCACACACCTGAGCTTCACCCGAATGCCCTTGAGTGAGAGGCTCATTCTCGGTGTACAACTCACCGTCACAGTGTAGTCCTCACCCGCCCCCATCACAGTGCTCGGGGTGGTGATAACGACCGTTCTTAACTGACTTCTAAACAGGAGCCTATGGACCCAGGTCAACACCAATATGCCGGAAAAGAAGTAGCCAAAAATCGGGGCAATCAAGAAACTTGTGGCACAAACGAACAACATGACGAGATTGAAAGCCAGTCCTTGTTTGGACCCCATGTCAGAGTCGACACGACCGGGGCCGTTACGGCCCCAACCCAAACGCATGGGCATCACGCCCGGACCCAGCTTGTATTGCTCGGTACATTCTTGAATTTTGCCCTTTGGAAAATCGACCTCGACCCGCACATAATGGTCAAAATTGAGGTCCGAGCCGTGGTAGGTCACCGGCTCAGAGGGGGCCACAAAGGAGAAAGGGAAGCTGCGACGCTCATCCGCCACAAGGTGGCCGACGGCATCGATCCGAGCACCGTGGAACTCTTTGGTAACGGGAAGCCCATACCCGTGGCAGCGCCAGAAACCTGTCAGTGTGATGGAGTCATAGGTCAGCGCTTGTTTGGCGACCACATGCACCGAGCCAGAGATGGTCTCGCCACCTCGGTATCGGCGGTTCGGCTGAGCAAACTCAATGGAGACCTCACACTGTGACATCACCACATCCCCGAGTCAGCAGACACCATACAAAAGCTCAACGCTCATGCCCACCGAAGATCAGGCCAAGTGTTTGGCGTGGAGGATTGGTCATTCATGAAGCCCGCCGACAGACATTGCAAGATGTGCCAAGGTCTGGCCACCACTGCGGGTCATCCACTGTTCAGCAAATTCTTCAGGCGTCATGCCTTCTTGCCCACCGCAGTATTCCAAGAATGCAGTGAACGATGGCTTCAAGGGCCCTGTTAAAATCGACTTCACGGTATTTTCAATTCCGATTCCAGCTTGTTCACCAAACCTTGCTGTGGCCGCCACACCAACCTTTTCAACCAGTCTTCCAAAACACATTGCCCCCACACGTGATGCCAAGAAGGAAGCGACGCCACTGATGACAGCTGAGCGGGCGATGGCTGCCAGATCCCACTCTGATCTCAAGCCCGCTTGAATCTCTGCTCCTTGAACAATCACCCCTTTGGTGGCGCTGGTGCCCACAGCCATGCCCAGGCCGATCGCTAGTTTGGCGCCAGCAGCCTCGGCACTAACGGCGGCGGTGATCCCCGCGCCCCCCAACACTGCCAGCGCAGTGAACGCGCCGTCTCGGGTCCAGGTCAAGTGCTCAACTGCCCGATCTCCGCTGTCCTCCCGGTTGGCGATGTAGCTGTTCATCGCCTCGACCCACCGGTTCACATGATTCTCTGTGGACGAGAGTGTTCTTTCCACTCCATCGATTGTGCTCGGGTCCGCCTGGCTCACCTTGGAACGGATGCGCTCAATGCACCGCTGGGCATTGCTGTACAGCGACAAATCCGGGAGCTCCGCGTTGCCAAGCCACTCGGAATGCAAGGTCTCGGCACCGCCCCAAAAGGACGTCCCGGCCTGCTGAACGTAGAAGTCGTACCTGGACTTCTGGGTGTCGATTCGGATTTCCGCAGTGGTCGCCATCCCCTCGAGTTCTTGCCACAAGGTGATCAAGCCCGGCTGCGAGCCATCTTCAGCCGCGCGATTGTGCTGCTCGACGCGGGCGTACTCATTCATTCGCGAGATGATTTCCGGATGGGGCATGTACCCAGACATGATTCGAGCATCCAGTTCCAAAGCTGCGAGGGTTGCCCACTGGACTTCAAAACTAAATGTGTTCCATTCAGCCGTGAACTCGGCTCGACGGGCCTCCCACATCTGGTCTGCACGGCCCGCGTTGCTCTGGGTTCGAGGCGAACGCCCAGCGCCGGGGTTCGCCTGCTCAGTGTCTGGACCAACGTCCATTCCACTGTGTTCCCTCGTGTCGTACCCTACCGCCATTGCTCACCCCTCTATGCCATTTTGTATAACAACTTGGATTGGAGAATTGTGGGCTTAAATATAGAGTTTTCGTGAATGACATCGATCTTGGCACAATCAGAGCACTTGGCCCCATGCAAAACCACAAGCCCCACAAAGCGAGCAAAGTCGCCACAAGGACACGGCAAGATGATGCAGCGTCAACTTGGGTAGACCGAGTTCTTCTAAGCCGATGTACCTAGCATTTCGTTCTCCGTTGCCTCCTGGGGGCGATCTGGGCGCTGCCACGACCAGAGGACAACAAAAATGCGCGTTCACCCTGAACTTTGAGGCTTGTAAAGTTTACTGAGTCATGACATGGTCTGGGCTCCTAAGACAACACAACCCCGGTTTAAGACACGGGACCAACACAAATGGAGCAGACAATGAAAGCGATGTACGGATTACTGGCAATAACGATGACTTACGGGTGCAGTCTTTCAAAGACCCCCGAATGCACTTCATACAAGGAAACGGTTTGCGACTGTGAGGGCACCGGAGCAGCGGGAATCGCTGCAGCAACAGCCGCCTGTGAGATGGCAAAATCAGCCGAAAAGTCGGCCGCAACATACCTTGAAGACGATGACGAAGACAGGTTTGACAGTTCAGAAGCCAGCTGCACGACCTTAGAGACCGCGTTCACCGCTGCAAGTGGTTGTGATGCATACGATTTGGAAACTGATGCGGATGCCGACGGAGACGCCGACGCGGATGCAGATGCCGACGGAGACGCCGACGCGGATGCAGATGCAGATGCAGATGCAGATGCTGACGCCGATGCTGAATGCTCTGAAGGGGAAATCGTGGATTGTGTGGGTGGATGCAGTCCTGCCTACTGGATCGGTGACGGAGAGTGCGATTCATTCCTCAATTGTCCAGAATTCGACTACGATGGCGGTGACTGTTCTTGAGCGACCGCTTCGGTGATGGCTAGTGCCCACGCCGACAAGACAAGCGCCCAACCTTGATCAATACAAGGTTGGGCGCTCTCTTTTTGAGGCGGGTTGCTTTCAATAGGCCCAGCCTAAACCCCTCCGCCAACCTCGTATTCAAGCCCTCATCTCGTCAACTTGGGTAGACCGAGTTCTTCTAAGCCGATGTACCTAGCATTTCGTTCTCCGTTGCCTCCTGGGGGCACCCATATAGACCTCTCCAATTTACCCAGACGCAACAAGACGCAACAAGCCAGCCGATGTGCCCTACCCTCGACGCTCCAAAGAACATGAATGCTACCTCCCCAACCGGAGGCAGTGAAAGAGATCAGTCGATGGCAAGGACAGCAGTTTACGCACCACTCGCCGCTTCACTCACGCTTCCGTCGGTCGGATGTATGCCCAAGCGTCCGGTTCCCCTTTATGTCACGACAACTGACCTCGTGAGCGTGCTGCCTGGAATGACCTTTAAGGAGGTCCAAGATGTCATGGGTATCGGCCCTTATGACCTGCTCATGAGCCACGGTGATGACCACTGGCAGCTTCACCGACGATTGGGAAGAGCCTGATTCACTCGTATTGGGATGCGCCTGTAGCGGTGGTATTCCGGGGCAGCGCATTTGGGCCACAGCTGGCGAAATCTACGTGCGGTGATGTTGAAGCGCGACAACACCGTGCGACAACACCGTTCGCCCACAGGCCCAGGTTAAACAGTTCCAATGAAGAATAGCGAAGAGCAAAAACCCGAAGCCCACACCCTAAGAGATGGCAGATACCAACTCATCGGTCTCTTGGGCAGCGGCGGCAGCGCGATAGTTTGGCGGGTGAACGACCTTTCATTGGGGGTTGAACGGGCCATAAAGATGCTTCATCCCGCCAATGGCATGGGACATCTGGACAAACGGCTTCACCGAGAAGCCCAAGTCATGGCACGTCTTGAACACCCCAATGTGCTGACCGTGTTTGATACCTTTCTCGAGGCAGGCCGACCCACGATTGTGATGGAGCTCGCATGTGGGAGCATCGCCGACTGGGTGGCCACGAATGGTCCGATTCCTGAGCGAACAGCGGTGGGGAGTATTCTCGGTCTTGCACAAGCGCTTCAGCTCACCCACAACATGGGCGTGGTTCACCGAGACATAAAACCGGCCAACCTCTTGCTCGACGCCAAGGGCACCATCAAGCTTGGCGACTTTGGGATCGCAAGCACATCACAGGCCCCGACAGTGCTTACACAAACTGGGGCGCTCCTCGGCAGCTACGCCTTTATGGCACCCGAGCAACGAACACAGGCCGCCGTGACCGGTTCAGCCGACCAATACGCGCTCGCTGCCACCCTGGTATGGATGATGACCGCCCGACCGCCGGGGGATCTATTTGTGCCAGAGCATGCCGCATCCGTGCTCGCTGCACTCTCACCCGCGCTCATCAGCGTGATTCAAGAGGCGACATCATTCTCACCCAGTGACCGCTTTCCCTCGATGGCGGCCTTTGGTGAAGCGCTCTCGAGCACACTTGAGACTGCCCCAGCAGATACGGCCAACCTGGCCGGCTTTTCCCTTCCCACAACCAACCTGGCTGTGGCACACAACGCGCCCTTGCCGGGCCTCCCGTTTGCCAGCGCAGCCTCCTTGCACACCCACTCAAAAAGTTTGTCGTCAAGGCCAAAGAAATTTGTGGTCCTGGCGGGGATTTTAAGCTTGGGAACTCTTCTTGGCGCCACCTGGCTGTCCGTCAACCGCGACAACCCAATCGCCGACGCACAGATCGACCCGAACGCTGGCTACTACCAGCTTCCTGAGTGCGCCAATATGCCGGTGATGACCTCGGTTTCACAGACACCCAGGAGCCTGTCCGACAGCCCAGGCGCAACCGAGGCGGTCGGAGGAACGATTGCCGATTTGGACAATGACGGGTTGATGGATGCTGTGTTTTCTCACCAACTTGGACGGGTCTTGCGGATTTACTGGGGCAGCGACAACACCCAAGAGATCCCACAAACGGGCACCACTCACCCAACAATTCGTAGCACGGGGAGTCCGACGGTCGGCGATCTCAACGCCGACGGGATTCTCGACATCGTTCAGCTTTCATTCGAATCCGATGACATTGCTGTGTCCTTGGGCCGTGAGGGACGTGAGTTCGATGCGCCTGTGTCCATTTCACAGGGAGGAGACCCCACCGATCTCGCACTGGCTGACTGGGATAATGATGGCCACCTGGACTTGTTACTCGCGGCTGGAGATGAAATTTTCCGACTCTCTTGGCGTACAGGACTCGGCGATGGAACATTTGGGACCGAGCACACCACACCCCTGAAAATGAACCGGATAGCCACCGGGCCGTTGATGGGCGGACATGCGCCGTGGGTGGTGGGATCTGGCCCAGATGGAACAGTACGGGCCTACTCTCCGTTCGCCGCCGATGGATTGATGCCCACTTTCCAAGCCCACCCTTTTAGCCGGGTAAACGGAATACGTGTCGATGAAAATCAGGTGTGGATTTGGGGAACACTGGAAAAAAGCCAGCGCTCGGAAGTCCTGCTTTACGCCCCAAAAACACCCGGCAATTTCGAATCGTGTCGGTTCTCAATCCTCAGCAGCAACAGGCGCACTGTGGACGTTGCAGACATCAACCAAGACGGTCGAATCGATGCGCTTGAACTCTCGTCCTGCCCGTACTGCACAAGCAGCTACCGCTTCCGTATTTCTCAATAAGACCAAGGAAACACCGTGGGCCGATTTGCAGTTCATTTCGACAATCAACGAAGGGAATTCCCGCTTCTGGCTGTCACCACGGTTGGACGCCATTGGTCCAATACCGTCATGGTGGCAGACAGTCGTACGCCGATGACTTGGCTGGAGATCCGATGGACTGGATCTGCTTGGATCTGGCGAGGAAGTGGGAGTGTGGAGACCCGGGGTGCTGGGAGAATCATGCCCAACGGATGGCGGGAATTTTCCCCAACTGGCTCTTCTTCCTCAAAAAGTGCCCGGGTTCATTGTGGAGATGCAGGCACCGTGGATTTGATCGACCCGTCGCCACCTCAACTGGTCCTTGAGGACCTTGAGACCCGGTCCTTTTTGGAGGGCGCGACCGTAGAAGATTTGGTGGAATGGCGGCCCGATGGCGTGGTGCCCGTGGACTGGCAGGAGAATTGGCGCCGAACCTTGGTTGATGGGGAGGTCGCCGTGATCCGAGATCGGCCTTTAAGGGTTCACCTCCCCGCGAAGGTCCTCGAAACCCTTCAATGCGAACTGGACCTGCGGCAGCCGAACATTGAAGTTGATATCCACATCCCCACGCTGACAGCCACTTTTACCGCTGGCACCCGCGCCCTGTCGGTATCTGGTGAGCCCGTGCGGGCGCTCATACCATATGCTTTGCGTCGCCTTGATGACCACGCCATTGACGGTGGTTGGCTGACAAGACAGGAGGCCTTTGACCTCTGGGTGACGCTGGGAGGAAACCAAACAAGTCAGGCAGCCCGGCTGGGTTGGGAACACGGCAGGCTCCGGACTGCTCTGGTAAAAGCGGGGGCCGCACATGTTCAATCTTTATTTGAGCACACACGATCAGGGAATATCGCGCGAACAAGGTTCGCCATTTCACCACTATCGATCTCGTTGTCAGATGGTTAATCGAGTCGGGTGGGCCCACTACTTCGTCAGCAGCAGGCCAACACCCAAACCCTGAAAAGTCAGGCCGATCGGGCGCTCACAGACCGGCTGACCGGGCGATGCGGAAGCCTGTGAACATGGCGGCCCCTCCCGTCCAATTCATCGTTCGTTCAGTCACACGAACATACGCTGTACCATCCCGCGCCCAGCCGCCCCGACACACGGATTGGTCGCTGGTACCCGCCCATGGATTGATGCTGGCGCTGGTTTCGTAGCCGGTGCTGCTGTAGCTATCTGCCGTCCACTCCATGACGTTGCCGCTCATATCGTACAGACCGCATGCATTGGGGGCCTTGGTACCGACGGGATGGGTCGTGGCCCCGCTGTTGCCGCTGTACCAAGCCACATCATCAACAACCGCAGATCCGGCATACAGCGTGGGCTCCCCACATCGGGCTGCAGCCTCCCACTCGGCTTCTGTCGGCAGGCGATAACCGCGGCAAGCATAGGGCTCGATGAGGACGGTGCAGGTAGAAAAGTCACACTCATAGCAGCGCTCGAGGCCCTCCACGTCACTCACCGCATTGGCAAAGGCCGCCGCCCGATGAGCCGAAACATTATCCACCGGACAATTCCCGCCGCAGCTGCTGAAATAGGATGGGTCCAAGCCCCGCATGGCCCAGTACTGGTCTTGGGTGACCTCCATCTCTGCCATATAAAAGGCGTTGGTCAGGGTGACCGTATGGGCCGGATACTCGTCGGCACCACAGCTGGACATCTCCGCCGTACACCCCATCTCAAAGGTCTGGGCGTCGATCATGATCATGTTGCCACCGTGTGCGGCCAGATATGTGGACTCACCCGCCAAATAGATACTCGCCTCCCCGGCTGTCCCCTCGTCAAGGCCATCACTGGGGGTGACTGCGCATGTCCAGCCTTCATCGCTACCAAGTGACCCGCTCGGTATGGTGTCGCCCTCTGAGACAGTGGTCTCGGCCAAGGCAAACGGGGCGCCATCCACATCCCACTCATAGGTGTAGGAGACGGCGTCGCCATCGGGGTCCGTGGATGGGGTGTCAATGGAACAGATGAGTGCTGCCGCCCCGTCTGCCGGAGCATCCAGAGTCCATACGGGTCCTTCCTCCAGCACACCATCCCAACCGTTCACATCATCGGTAGTAAAGACGCCCCCTCCTTCTTCAATCTGCCAATTTGCGACAAGGCCTCCCGACACATCCGCACCCACGAATGCCGCAGCCACTTCTTCAGCGCTCAACGCCCGCGTCCACGCGGTGACCTGCGCTACACTTCCTTGGAAGTACTCGTCTGCCCGATCGGTCGTGTTTCGTCCGATATTAAAGTCTGTTCCAGCCGCGGTCGAAAGGCCCTCTGTTGCCGTGCCCACGAGGGCGCCTTGCACATAGATTTTCAGGGTGCCATCGTAAGTGATCACCGCGTGTTGCCACACCCCCGGGGTGTACGGGGTGTCATGAAAGTGGTCCATGCCTTGCCCAACAAAGTGAAGGCTACATCCGGAATGATTGGCAACCAATGAGAACCGCCTGCCGACATCAGTCGCTGTACCCCGCCCATAAGCGAAGATATTTCCCGTCCCCCCAGAGCATGACGATTTAAACCAAGCCGCGATGGTTCTCGGTGCTCCCCCAGACGGCAGCCCATGGGTACCGACCCGGACAAAGTCATTTAATCCGTCAAAACTCAGGCTCTGTTCGAGCTCGCGCACCTCAATGAGATCTACAGCAACCACCGGCGCACTCGGACCTGAATTGCCCACCACGATGGTCTCAGAGCTCACAGGCTCTCCACTCGCCGCACCATCGGTGGGTGTGACCACCACATACACCTCGTCCCCCCGATCAAAGGCCACACCACCATCAAGGTCGGCGCCACCCGAAGCAAGCAATTCACCGTTGACAAACCATGCATACCCGACCTCAACAACATCTCCATCAGCGTCGCTGCTCGTGACGGTGGCAGCGAGGGTGTCGTTGGTTCTCACCACGCTCGGGCTCAGGGTCACCAAAGTCACAATGGGTGCTGTGTTGGCCACAACGAAGGCATATGAGCCACAGGGCCCCGTCTCTCGCCCATCGTTCGGGCACGCTTTGCAACGCACACTATCGCCACCCGAGAAGCCTCCAGACAAGGTGGAACCGGCCTCGGCCATGGTGGTTGAGCCCACCGTCCACTGGAAAAAGGTCTCGTCCCCATCGCCATCAGCATCCTCAAAGGTATAGCTGCAGCTCAGGATGTCGCCGGTATAGGCAGGGTCGGGGCTCACGCTCACATCAGTCGCTGTGGGAATGGAGTTCAATAGTTCCACCGCATCGCTCCCTGTGGCCGTCCCACCCGATGCATCCATGGCGGTCACAGTGCAGGTGATGGCATCCGTGGGCGAGGCCATCACGGCTGTGATGGTGACCGATGCATCGGTGCTGATACCCGCACCTGCAACCGTCCAGGCATGGCTCAGCAGAGGTGTCTCTCCGTCTGCATCAACCACCGTGGCATCGCAGCCAAGGGTCACACCGACCTTGATGGGACCATCCGCGGTGACGGTCACCAAAGTCACCTCAGGAGCGGTGTTCTCGATCAGCATACCAGCGCTCACCGGCTCACCGGTCATCATGGCATCACTCGGCGTCACGGTGCACACCACCTCATCCCCCCGGACCACGATAAAGCCGAGGAACGGGCCTGTGGACACCAACACACCGTTGACCCTCCACTCCAGAGTGGAGCTGTCGAAGTCACCATCGGGATCACTAAAACCAGTGTACAGACAGGTCAGCGGGTCGCCAGCATAGGCCTCGGCCGGGCTGATGCTCACCGACTCAATGCTGGGGGCAGAGTTGATGATGGTCACTGTGGCCGCCACCAGACCGCCTGGGTCTTCGCCATCATGCGGTGTCACGGTGCACACCACGGCGTCGCCGCCTGAGAATCCACTGGCCAGCGTGGGGCCTGTGCCCGCTGCACCACCATTGACAGTCCAGGCATAGGTCGACACATCTGAATCATCGTCGGCGTCCGCAAAGCCCGTGTAGCTGCAGCTGAGTGTGTCGCCCACACGGGGTGACTCAGGGCTGATGCTCACGCTCGCAATACTCGGCGCGGTATTGCCCACAACCACCCCGGCTGAGCTGGGCGTGCCAGCGTCGGTGCCATCGTCTGGTGTGACGGTGCACGCCAGCTCATCGCCGCCCACAAAGCCCCCCGAGAGGGTGGTGCCTGTACCGGCGGGGCTGCCGTTAATGGTCCAGGAGATGGTGGATGCGTCGGCATCGCCATCGGCGTCGGTGAAGTCGGTGTAGCTGCAAGTGAGGGTATCGCCGGACTGCGGGTCTTCGGGACTGATGGCCACGCTGGCGATGCTGGGTGCGGTGTTGGAGACTGTGACCGTGGCGCTGACCGGATCACCCGTGGTGATGCCGTCGCCTGGTGTGACCGTGCACACCACCCCGTCACCTCGGGAGAAGCCGGTGGCCAGGGTGTCGCCCGTGCCCACAAGCATACCGTCGATGGTCCAATTGATGGTGGAGACATCGGCGTCGCCGTCCACATCCTCAAAGCCCGTGTAGCTGCAGCTCAGGGTGTCGGTCACGAATGCTGGATCGGGGCCCACAGTCACCGTGGCAATGCTCGGTGCTGTGTTGGCGATTTCGACTGGATCGCTCACGACCGGGGTGCCGTCTGCCTCGTCGTCGGACGGTGTCACCGTGCATGAGATGGTGTCGCCCACACCCAAGGCCGACGTGTAGCTGCTTGTGGTCTCGGTGGTCACAGTGCCGTTCACCGTCCAGGCATAGCCAAGGCTCACATCGTCGCCATCGGCATCTTCGGTGGCACCGGCAGTACACACCAATATGTCGTGGGCAGCGGGCTCGGTGGGGCTCACGGTCGCGGCTGCCACCGTGGGCACCGTGTTCAATATCTCCACGCTCGCGGCGCCCGTGGGCCCCGTCGACATCCCATCCGACCCGGCAACGCTCACGGTCCACACTTGGCCCTTGGCGGTCGCGCTGGCGGTCACACTCGCCGAGCTGATGCCCATATCCAGGCCATCGCGGGCCCAGGCGTAGCTGTATGCGACCGCATCGCCCTCATCGTCGGTAGACGGGGTGACCATAATGGCCAAGATGGCATCATCGGTCTGGGGCGCCTCCGGTACAATGCTCACCACCGGGGCTGTGGGCACGCTGTTCACCACCAAGGACTGAACTGCCGTGGCGTACATCCCAGAAGTATCGACCACCGATATGGTCAGCGTATGGGCCCCAGCACTGAGTACATCAGAGACAAAGGCGGAGCTACCGCCAGCGTCGGGCGGGCCTTCCAGCAGGATGCCGTCGATGTCCGATCCCCAAGTGACCACCAGGTCTACCGCCGCATCCTCGCCATCGTCCACGGTGGCCTCAAAGCTGATGGGAACGCCCGAATTGACCGCTGCATCTGCAGCGGGAGACAGCACCGTGAGTGTGGGTGGGGTCGACACCACCAGGGTGATGGCATCGGTGCAGCTCAAGCCTAGTTCATCTTGAACCGTCAGCGTGATGGTGTGGGCATCCACGCTCAGGGCATCGGTGACAAAGCTCAGATCGCCGCCTGTGGTCGGGGTGGTGGTGACGAGGTCGCCATCCTTATCGCTGCTAAAGCGCGCCGTGAGCCAGTCGCTCGGCACATCAGGGTCTGAGGCGGTGGCGACAAAAGAGACCGTCTCACCCCCGCTGATGACCACCCCATCTTCGGGTGCGGTGATGGCGCAGTCGGGCTGTTGGTTCTCGGCCCCAACGATAATGCTCACGGCGTCGGTGCCGGTCTGGCCTGCGGTATCTGTAATGGTGAGCGTGAGCACATGCGTACCCTCGCTGAAGACCGCATGGCTCTCGATGTTGCCAGCCGAGTCCACCGTGGTGTCCACGTCCAGCACGCCGTCAATGCTGCTGTCCCACTGGGCGATGAGCGCGCTCTCCTCGTCTTCGTCATCGAGGCCCACGCCGGTGAGCGCCACAAGCTCACCGGTGTAGAGCAGCCCATCATCAGCCTCATCTGGGCTCAGAATCTCGGCGGTCGGCGGGTGGTCCGGCACCGCATCCACACGGATGCTCACCCGATCAAAATTGGTTTTTCCATCGGTATCCTCCGCCCAGAGTGCGAGGTCATGGCTGCCCAAGCTGAGCTCCAGCACACCGCCCATCCGGCCCTCGGAGCTGACACCTGTCGGCGAGTCGATTCGTCCATCGAGGCTCGACTCAAACCACACCGTGAGCGCCGCTGGTTCATCCTCGCCGTCGCTGACCGTGGCTTCAAAGGCCACGCCGTCACCGACGATAAACACGCCACCGTCCTCAGGGGTCACAAGGTCCACCACAGGGGCGCCCGTGGCGGCGATGACCAGGCTTATCGTGTCCACACCCGAGGCTCCGTCAGGGTCGCGCACCTCAAGGCGCACCTCGGTGTCTTCACCAGCGGCCACCGTGAGCTCACAGGAGGTGGTGCCATCAACGTCGGGGGCTGCACCCTCACACAGACTCACGCCATCGACATACCAAGCGGCCACAAGCGAAGAGATGACGTCATTGGTGTCGGAGGCTGCACCAACCAGCATCACGGTCGTCCCCTCAACAACCGTGTCGCCGGTGCTGTGAGAGATGATCGCTGCCTCAGGGAGCGAGTTGTGAACGGAGAGCTTCTCGTCAGAGCTGCAACCAAAGGACAGAGCACAAGCCAATAACGGCCCATCATAGATACGCATCAAGACACCCCAAGTGCGGGGCTGAGTGTAGCACGACAGGCCAAGTTCCTGGAGGGTTCAAGGAGAGTTCAAGGCGGCTCAAACACTGCCACATCTAAATAAACGTGGAAATTCGCCACACATCATGGCTGTCTGACACCCCAAAGATAACGACAGATCACACACCCCCCGCGCTATCGCCCGTACGCCTTCGGCTCGAACCTGACCGGTGACAAGCCGCCGGGGCCGGTTAGTCCAAATCCATGCCCAGCCCCCCACCCACCGATTGGAAGCCAAAACACGACTTGTTGCTGATCATGGGCCTTGGCGCTGAGCAGACCGTTGCCCAGCACCTCAACAACGGCCTTCACCGGGTGGTCGCCATCATCCCTGAGGGCACAGCCCACACTCAAGCACCCAACGTGACCGTGCTCCGAGCCCAGGCCGAAATAAAGTCTTTTATTTGGTCCAACAACACCCCAATCCAACGCATCTCTCTTCGGATGACCCCTGACAGCGGCATCACACAAGACATCGCCAAAGCCTGGCTCAAAATCTTTGCTGAAATCGCAGAGGCCCACCGCAGCTTTCATGCCACCATGAGCAATCTCGGGCCATTATGGGCCTTAAACGGCATGAACAACGTCCGCGCTGTGGCACAAAATCCCATGATTGGAGACTATAAACACACATTTGCTGGGGTACCCATGATTGTCGTCGGCGCCGGCCCCTCATTGGCCAGAAACCTTGATGTGCTCAAACACGCACAAGGGCGGGCCATCGTGCTCGGAATTCACCGCACCCTGCAGTCCCTACACCGAGCCAATATCACCGCCGACATCACCATCGCCGTGGAGCCCAGAAATGTACGCCACCAGTACGAAAATGTAGGCCTCGAAAAGCTCGCCGCCTCCATCCTGGCCACCACCGTACACCCAAACCTCCACACCACCCAAGCCAAACGGGTCATCCACTACACCAGCCAAGGCCGAGAAGAGTGGCTCCTGGCCCCACAAGACCGCCACCACGCAGCCCTTAGTCTTGGCACAGTCTCCCACGCAGCCGTCAGCCTGGGCCGCGCGTGGGGCTGCGACCCCATCATCTTGATCGGCCATGACCTCGCCTTTCCAGGAGGCGCTGTGTACCACGCCGACGGGGCAGACGGTGCCACAACGGTGGTGCAAGCACAGGGCCAATGGCGCATGACTGCGACCAGCGCCGAGCGCAAAGCCACCCTCGCTGGCAGTGGGACCGAAAACTTCGATATGATGGACATTGAGGCCTACAACGGCGGCACCGTGATGACATCAACAAGTTTCAATAACTTCCGCTTAACCTTAGAGAAAATGGCCGTGGACTGGGCAGGCGATGTCAAGCTCATCAACGCCACAGAAGGCGGCGCTAAAATCAAAGGCTGGCGGCAAGCCCCCCTGCGCGAAGTGCTGGCGTCTTTAGCCGATATTGACCTGAATGTAGACGCCCGTCTGGCGGCACAAAACACCAACCTTATCCAAGCCGAACGCGGCGCCCGAATCAACGCACGCATGCAAACTTTGTGCGCACAACTACAAGACGTGGTGTCCCTCTCTCAAAGATGTCTGCGCCAGATCGATCAATGCATTCGAAAGCCCAACCCAAAGGCAATGGCGAAACTCGAAAAGACCGAGGCCGCGTTTAAGGCCGCGTCAAAGGGCATTGCACCGCTCACCCTCGCCACCCAAACCGATCTCACACTCATCATCAACCGCACCCAAGAGGTGTCCGACCTCAAGAGTGCGCTGAGCTTAAGCCGTAGCCTGTATGCATTGATTGGCGATGCGGCTAAGCGACTGCTTGGGGCCGCGCCCCCTGAGTGTGTGCGCTAGCGCAGCCCTCACTCCACCACAATCTCGCGCATCATTCCCAACTCTGCGTGCTCAAGAATGTGGCAATGCGCCATCCACCGCCCGGGATTGTCCCAGTTTGTGAGGAGCTTAAGCGTGTCTTGGCCCTCGACCAACACCGTGTCGTGCCACCCTGGCTGCTCAGCAGGCTCACCGTTTCGCTCGACGACCTGAAAGAACTGCCCGTGCAGGTGAAATGGGTGCTCAAAAGCCGAGAGGTTCGTAATCAAAACCTCCCCCGGCACATTGTGCTGCACCCTGATGTCATCGGCCTCAGCATAGGTGTCGCCGTTGATGGTCCACTCCAAGGCAGTGTCGGAATTGACGTTCAACTCTAGCTCGGTGGTCTGCTCAACTCCGGTCACAGGCGGGATGGCGGGTGCCTTCCAATCGATCTGCTCGCCCGCTCCAGCCTCGCCCTCAACCGACCCGACAAACATTGGATAATAGTTCCACGCGCTCTCACCAGGCAACATAATCTCGAGGCTGACCTCGTCTGCATCCCCGTGAGCAATCACCTCCAAATCAAAGCGCCGGCCCACAGGAACACGCAAATAATCCGCCGTATACGGCTGTGGAAGCAATGGGCCGTCAACCGCGATGACCCGCCAATCTGCTCCCTTCACGGTCACCCACATGGTGCGGGCATTGGCTGTGTTCACAATCCGCCACCGCTCAACACCCGAGGGTCGAACAGTGTCAGAGAGCGGCTCTGCCTCGCCGTTTATCAGCAACATATTGCCGTGACGCCCGTGGACACCATCTGGACCTTGGAGATTCTCTACTGCTGCGAAATCCCCATCATCGTCTACCCGGACATCGTCGATCACAAAGTAGCGGTCTTTATCGAGAGCGTAGTCAATCTCTTCATGAATAACAATCGCCCCATACAGCCCGCGCTCAAGCTGCACATTGGTGCGCACATGCGGGTGATACCAATACGATCCAGAGTCGGGCACAACGAACTCATAGGTGAACGTCTCGCCTGGCTGAACCGGAGATTGAACCGCCGGCACGCCGTCCATATCGTTGGCGATTCGCAAACCATGCCAGTGAATGGTCGTGGCCTCACCCTCCGGTAGGTTGTTCGTAAACACCGCG
>OBJC01000092.1_pt1 | contig 17585 bp, 13 predicted proteins | sample 1481521 | NCBI WGS metagenome assembly OBJC01 (sample SAMEA2341961, study PRJEB22496) | metagenome | biome: marine; feature: hydrothermal vent; material: water | place: Pacific Ocean | collected 2011/2012 | reverse complement strand
GCATTGGAAAAATGCGCATGGAGCGCATTCGAGATCACTGGGAAACCGATCAAAAAAATCGTGAGGTCTACGCGACCCTGCACGGGTATGGCATCGGCCGCGCCCTCGCTGGGCGAATAGTAGAGCGCTATGGCGACAAAGCGCCCATCATCATCACCAAGCACCCTTTCCAGTTGGCCAAAGACCTCGCCCGAGTTGGCTTTAAAACAGCGGACCGCATCGCCCGAGATGTGGGCATCTCACTGGAACACCCAGACCGCGCTGACGCTGCAGTCCTCCACCTACTGAACGAGGCAGAGGGCCAAGGCCATTGTTTTTTACCCCGCCGCGAGCTGATTGGCCGGGCCCAAAACTTGGATGTAGACGTCGTACATACCGAGGCCGCCATCACAAGATTGAGCCTTGGAGGCCTGCTCGTTAACCACCCGAGCATTATCCCTGAGGACCAACCGATCTACACCCCTGGCCTGGAGCGAGCAGAGGCCATGGTCGCCCGACGTCTGCTCTCCCTCTCTGCAGCCCACGCAAACGCCCCTGGCCCCAGCCCTGCCATGCTCAAACGGGTTGAAATCCGAGAAAAGCTGGAGCTGAACGAAGACCAACGCCATGCCGTCCTGACTGCACTCACCGCAGGGGTCACGGTCATCACCGGCGGACCAGGCACCGGAAAAACCACGATCGTCAAACTGCTCATTCAACTCGCAAAGGTGCGGAAGGAGCGCTGGCTGCTGGCTGCACCCACAGGACGCGCCAGCAGACGACTGGCTGAAGCCACGGAGGCTGAGGCCAAAACCATCCACCGCCTGCTCGAATACAACGGTAGGACCGGTCAATTTCAGCGCACCACATCGAATCCGCTTCAGGCCGACGGCGTCCTCATCGACGAAGCGTCAATGGTCGACACCCGACTCATGGCGGCTTTGCTGGCTTCGGTCCCAGAAGGTTGTCGATTCGTCATGGTCGGCGATGCCGACCAACTTCCATCGGTGGGCGCTGGAAGGGTCTTGGGCGACATCATCCAATCCGGTCAACTCGCGGTGGCCACACTCGACGAAGTATACCGCCAGGCCGCAGACTCCGGCATTGTCCAAAATGCACACAAAATCAACGCCGGAGAGGCACCCATTTCGGGTGAAAACGACGGTGGCCGGCCTGACTTCTTTGAAATCCACCGCGCCGACCCCCGCGACGCCCAACAAACCTTGATCGAAGTGGTGACCCAACGGCTGCCCAAGCGCGGCTTTGACCCCCTCAAGGATGTTCAGGTGCTCACCCCCATGCACAATGGCGTGCTCGGCACCGAAGCACTCAACACCGCTTTACAGGCAACCCTAAATCCACGAGGCCCAGAGATAAGGCGAGGGACACGGGTTTTCCGACAGGGTGACCGAATCATCCAGCTTAGAAATGACTATGATAACGACATCTTCAACGGGGATGTGGGCACCATTACCCACGCATCCAACAACAGCCTCAACGTCGACTTCGACCGCTGCCGTGTGGTACTCAAAGGGGAGCAGCTCAACGATATTGAGTTGGCCTACGCCATCTCCATCCACAAGAGTCAAGGCAGCGAATACCCCGCCGTGGTGGTCGCATTACATCGCGGTCACTTTGTGATGCTGCGACGCAACTTGCTGTACACCGCCATCACAAGGGCCCGACGTTTCTGCTGTATCGTCGGCGACCGATGGGCCGTTCGCAAGGCGATCAGTGCTGCGGGCGGGGTCGAGCGTTGGACGATGTTGACCGACCGACTGGTGGAATAGCTCCGCTCAAACCGTCATTACGGGCACACCGTGAACCATAAGCCTGCGCGCCTGTGCGTCACCGAACGAAACAGATTCGTTGCATTCTGTGAAACAAAACTGAAACAATCTATCAACACGCACACCCCGCCACCCAACCGGAGATAAAACGACGACAACAAGGAGAATATCATGACCACAATGATTAAAAATGTTGCATTCGTCGCACTGACCCTCACTTTTGGTTGCGCCACTCCGGCCATCGAAGGTGAGACTGAAGATTTCACCGCAGCCACGGAGCTTGTCCAAACAACAGGGGATGCCTCAGAACAAATGGACAACGCACACAAGGCGCTCTTTGTGTTGTCTGGCGGCTACGAATCATGCGGCACTTACGGACCCCACGCCATGAACAGCTATCAGTCCTTCCGCATGATGCTCAAGGAGTTGGGAGACCGATACCCTCAACTGGACGCCCACTTCTTGGTGACCTGCCTCGGCGACGACGCGCCTCCAGGTGGCCTGGCTTACTTCCATGTCGACGGTGAACCCGAATTGTTTTGGACAACATCCTTGTTTCTACCAGAAGTCATCGACCAACTCGCCCCACAAGACACCTCCATCTACTTGATCGGCCATTCGTACGGCGGGTGGCTGTCGATGCTCAACCTCATCAACCTCGAAGACCAATACGATCGCACAGTCACCAGCCTGTTCACCCTCGACCCAATCAGCCCAAATGGTTGCGACGACAATGCCTTTTACAACATCTTTGGCGGCGGATTTGACACCATGTTCAACTTTGCGACCGGTGGAATGTTTGGTTCTTGGTTTACCAACGGATGCCGGGAAGCCCCTCAAGATATGCCAAGCACCCTGGCCCAAAACACCGAGCACTACAACTTTTACCAACGCAATGGTGGATACCTTCAGTCCGGGCCCATGTACGGCGCCCACAACATGGAACTCCCCGGTGAAAGCCACACCTCAATCGCCTGGAGCCACGCTGTATGGGCCGCCATTGGCACAGCAATCTCGGCCGACTTGGACGCGGACTGAAACGTCACGCTCCCGTCACGGTATTTTGGGCTAGGAACCGGAGCATTGAGGAGCCCACGTGTCTACCGAAACCGCCTATATCCCCCGCCGAAAGACCTATACGTCCGGCGGCCGGGTCGACATCAAAGCCTTCGACCGCGAAGGCTTAATCGCCTGGTTTATCGAAAATGGTGAAAAAAGGTTCCGCGGCCACCAAGCCTTCAAGTGGCTGTGGCAACGGGGCGTGACCGACTTCGACGAGATGACAAACATCCCGAAGACCACCCGCGCTTGGCTCAAAGAGAAGGCTTTCATCAGCTGGCTCGACTCAGCCGGCACCCAGCACGCCGAGGATGGCACACGAAAATACTTGTGGCGATGTGACGACGGTCTGGTCATCGAGAGCGTCTTTATTCCCGACGAGGACCACCCCGGAAAAGCCCGTCGAACCCTGTGCGTGTCAAGCCAAGTCGGATGTGCGATGGCCTGCACCTTTTGCCTGACTGGCGACATGGGCCTAAAGCGCAACCTCAACCCGTCAGAGATCGCGAACCAGGTGCTGCAAGTGGCCCAAGACCTGGGCCCAGACCGACCCATCACCAACATCGTGATGATGGGAATGGGCGAACCGCTACACAATCTGGACAACCTCATCCACGCCATCCGCACCATGCTGGACGATGACGGCCTCAACCTGAGCCACCGCAAGGTCACCGTCTCGACAGTCGGGCTTGTGCCCGCAATGGTCAAACTCCAAAGCGCGCTGCCCGTCAACCTGGCGGTCAGCCTGAACGCCTCGAGCGAAGAACAACGGCTCGCAGTGATGCCCATCACCAAGCGATACAGCATGGAGACACTGCTATCGACATGCCGGGACCTCCCCGTCGCCAAATCAAAGCGCATCACCTTTGAGTACGTGATGATGGCCGGATTCAACGACTCTACGGAAGATGCCGCCCGACTGATTCACCTGATGCGGGGAATCAAATCCAAGATCAACCTGATCCCATACAACGAAAACCCAGAGCGCGACATTCGCCGACCCAGCCGCAACCGGGTCATGGATTTCCAGCGCTATTTGGTGTCCAGAGGAGTGCACTGCTCCGTCCGTGCCACTCGCGGAAAGGACATCTCGGCGGCTTGCGGCCAACTCGGAAAGGCAGAAGCCAGCTAAAACCGGCCCACGGAAAGCGATTCATCAACCAGCGAAGGCCGTCACACGTTAGGGTTGGCACCACGGAGAAACCATGAAAAATGTGACTCGAATTGGCGTGATTGGCGGCAGTGGCCTGTATGCGATGGACGGACTGACCGACATCCGCGAAGAGACCATGGAAACCCCTTTTGGCGAACCCTCTGCCCCCTACCTGATCGGCCGTCTCGAAGGCCATGAGGGCATCGAGCTGGTCTTCCTGCCCCGACATGGGCGCAACCATCAATTCAACCCATCCGAGGTCAACTACCGGGCCAACATCTTTGGAATGAAGGCTTTGGGTGTGTCATGGCTCATCTCTGTTTCCGCTGTTGGCTCGCTCGAAGAGGCCGTGGTGCCCGGGCATGTGGTGGTGATCGATCAGTTTATCGACCGGACCAAAAACCGTGCGTCTACCTTCTTTGAAGACGGCATGGTCGCCCACGTGGCCTTTGGCGACCCGGTTTGCTTGAGCTTGAGGGACTACCTGCTAAACGCCGCGACCAGTGCGGGCGCTACGGTCCACGACGGCGGAACCTACGTGTGCATGGAGGGCCCCGCCTTTTCTACCCGCGCAGAGTCTGAGCTGTACCGGTCTTGGGGCGCGAGGGTCATCGGCATGACCAACCTACCAGAGGCCAAGCTCGCCCGAGAGGCCTCTATTTCTTATGCCACATTGGCCATGGCCACCGATTATGACTGCTGGCACACAGGGCATGACGACGTCACAGTCGACCAAGTCGTGGCCGTCATCAAGGCCAACGTCGCTTTAGCCCAGCGCATCATTGCTGCGGCCGTACCGCTCATCGCTGCCCACGATGGCCCAGCCCCCCACCACAACGCACTCCAAGGTGCCATCCTCACCCCAGCAGCGGCCATCTCACCCGAGCGACGGGCCGCCCTCGCACCCCTAATCGGCCATGTGCTGTCATGATTGTATCGATCTTCATCCTTAGCATGCTCGCCTGTGTCACCGCCGATAGCGCCCGGCGATCCGAGACGCGCACCGACTTGGGCACCGCCTACCTCAAAGAAGGCAACGCACCCGGCGCCGTCGAGGCTTTGCGCGAAGCAGCAGCACTCAATCCACGGAACGCGACCGCCTGGGAACGACTCGCCTTGGCCTATATGGCCTCGAACGCCCACGAACTGTCCGAGTCAGCCTTCGAGACCGCCATCAAACTTAAGACCTCTGATGAGCCCGCACGGATCATCCACAACTATGGCCTGTTGCTGGTCAAACTCGGACGTCACGATGAGGCGCTTGAAGCCTTCAACAACACCCTCTCCGACCTGACCTACCGCACCCCAGCAAAAGCCCTCAACTCCAAGGGATACACCCTGTACATCATGGGGCGTCACGACGAGGCCATCGAGACCCTCTCCGACGCCATCCGACGCGTTCCAAAGCTTTGCCAAGCACGCTTTCACCGCGGACTGACCTATCAAGCCACCACCGCCCACCAGCAAGCCCTCGACGATTTTGAAGCGGTGATTCAAATCTGCGGAGATGACACCACCGGCGCATATTACCACGCGGCTCAGGCCCTCTTCGCCCTCAACGAGGCTTCGGCTGGCTGTACCTATTTACGCGTGGCGCTCCGAGATGCCAAAACCGATGCCTTCGCTGGAAAAATACGCACGCTGTCCCGCAAGGAGTGTGGTGCGTGAACGAGCTCCGCTACGAGCGCGAGCGCCAGGGGTGGTCTTTAGATGACATCGCCAATCGGACCCGCATCCCACGGACGTACCTGGAGGCTCTCGAGAATGGCGACCACGAGGTCCTGCCACCAGGACCATTCTTTCGCGGTTATTTACGGCAATATCTCGAGTTTTTAGGCGCCGACGACACCGAGCGCACTGAGGCTGAGCAATCCGCGCTCGACACCCAAATCGAGGGCAGCGTCGCTTTGGCCACCTCGGCCGCGATGGCCACCAGCCAGCACATCCCTTTGGTTCGCCTGGTCATCACCGGCTTTGTGATCACGATCGCCATTGTACTCATCCAACAGGTGGGCCACCGCATCGCCACGCAAGGCACCGTTGGCCCCGATGGAACACCCCTGCCGGCCGGTCCCCCTCACCACCTCAACATCTACGCCATCGACGATGTTCGACTGACCGTACACGCTGACGACGAGCCCCCGGTCAAACACACACTTCGCGGCACACGTTCCCTCTCCGTCGACGCCCGCCACCGCCTCGGCATCGACATCTCGGACCTCGGCCGAGTTAGCCTGACCTACAATAAGGAGCATATCGAGCCCCTTGGTAGCGTCAACCGCAAGCGCCGCCTGGTATTCATGCACGAAGTGAGAGATTAAAGTGGCGACACGCGTACACAATCTCGCCGAAGCCATGCGCCGTTTGGCCAGGCGCGGGGCTGTGTCCTCCCTCAAGCGAACAGTCGACAAAAGTCGCCCCGAGGACATCGCCGAAGCGATCGGCCACCTTGCACCCCACGAACAAAAGCTCGTCTTTTGTCAGGTGACCGAAAATGAAATCGCGGCCAATGTGCTGGTCCAACTCGACGACACCGACTTTCAGCTCATCGTCACAGAGATCCCCTTTGAGCGCCTGATCAGCTTGCTCAACCTGATGGAGGTCGATGACGAAGCCGACATCATCCAATTGCTGCCCGACGATATTCGCGAGGCCGCCCTCGAAGCCATCGCCCAGACCGATAAAGAGCATGTCGAGGATTTGCTGACCTACCCCGAAGACTCCGCAGGCGGCATCATGCAGCCACAAGTCTTCACCTGCCACGAAGGCGCCAGCTGTCGCGAAGCCATCAACCAACTGCACGAATCCGCAGACGACCTGGAGATGATCTTCTACCTGTACGTCGAAAATGACGCAGCGCAGTTGGTGGGTGTCACCTCTCTTCGGGCCTTGCTGACCCACCCGCCGTCCACCCTCATCAGCGAATTCATGATCACGGAGGTCATCACCGTCAGCCCCGAAACCGACCAAGAAGACGTCGCCCGCATCGTATCCCGCTACGACATGCTCGCTGTGCCTGTTGTGGACGATGCCCGGCGACTGCTCGGCATCGTCACAATCGACGATGTCATCGACGTCATTCAAGACGAAGCGATGGAAGACATGCTTCTCATGGCGGGTGTAGCCGATGAGCTCGACACCACTGGCGGCAGCGTCTTCAAGGCGGCTCGCCAACGGGCAGCATGGCTCTTCATCACCTTGGTCGGCGGAATCGCGATGGCCGAAGTGATCGGCGCATTCGAGGAACCCATGCACCAAATGCCGATTTTGGCAGGCTTTATTCCAGTCATGATGGGCATGGGCGGCAATGTAGGCGTTCAAGCCGCCACCATCGCCGTTCAAAAAATCGCCAGCGGCCACGCCACGATGGCCGGCCCCCTCCGCATGGCCTGGCACGAAATGCGCGTGGGCATGATTATGGGTGTGGCCTTCGCCATTATCTTGGGTTTGTATTGCTTGCTCACCGCCGACGCGACACTCGCCGCCGCAGTGTCCTTGTCGATCATCATGACCGTCTCTGCAGCCGCCAGCTTTGGCATGATGGTCCCCTTCACCTTTCACCGATTTGGCATCGACCCCGCCATTGCAACCGGCCCTCTGGTGACCACAGGAATCGACGTCGTGGCCATCATCATTTATCTCACTATCTGCATGTCCATGCTTGGATTGTGAGCCGCAGCCTGGCCATTTCACGGGTCGCTATCGTCGCTGGACTCACCAACTATAAAGAGGCCGACCGCATCGTTCGCCTGCTGACTCCCGATATGGGACGCATCACAGCATTGGCCCGTTCAGCCCGCAGCTCAAGCAAACGCTTTGGGGGCAGCCTAGACATCGGAAATCGGCTTGAGGTCAGCATTCGTCCGCCGAGATCACCTGACGGATGGTGGAGCATCGACGGAGCAACCTTGCTCGACGGCCGCCACCACACCCGCACATGCATCGAACGCATCACTTTGGTGGCCTATTGCACAGAGGTTTGCGCTCGCCTCGCGCGAGAAGACCACCCCGAGCCCAAGCTGTTTGGCCTGCTGGAGATGGCATTGAGTTTGCTCGACGCGATGATCAGCCCACCCATGGGTGCTTTTCGCCTTGGGCTCGAAGCCAAGGCCCTTACCTTCGCAGGCCTGTGCCCGTCGCTGACCAACTGCGTTCGATGCGATACGCCATTGTGCGCACCCATCACCTTCGCCCACGATGGGGCAAGCCATCAGGAGTGTGGGCACACAGGGACACCGGTCAGCCTGGAATGGATCGGCGCCATCGAGGCTGCACGACGAAGCCCTTTACGAGACAGTATCGACCTGAATTTACCTGCGGGCCCGCTTTGGGCGATGGCCGAGGCAATCGAATTGCACCTCGGCAGCCGCTTGCGCAGCCGACCCATCTTGGCCACACTGTGTGGGTGAATCGCCTCACTGCGTTAGCCAAGACTCATGATCGCATTTCTTGTTCTCAGCGCCTGCCTACCGCCCAGCGAACCCATCACTGAGCACAGCTACTCCTGGCAAGGCTGGGTAAGCGAAGATCTTCCGTTCGATGGTGTCGGCGGGCTGAGGGTAGGCGAAATCGCGGTCCATGACACCGACGGAAATCTCATCGCCACCGCCGTCCAACCCGCAGACCGAGAGCCCGGAAACTGGCGTATACCCTTGACGAACGCCCAACCGGTGGCCATACGCATCTCGGGTCCAGAACAAATGACCACCGTGTGGAGAACAACCACCCCAGCACGACAGGGCTACTGGTTCTCTGGGAGCTTTTTCGCGGTAAAAACCCAAACGATGACCGCTTTTTGGGACGCACTCTCCGAACTTGAAGGCAAGCCGATGGGCCGGTCTGACGGGGCACACCTATATGGCCAAACCTTATCGCTCACCAACGCCGACCTGGATGCTTGGACCGGCGCACAGATCACCCTGTACGATGGCGCAGGGCAGGTCCACCGCCCCTGGACCTTCTCGGCCGATGAAACCGGCGCGCTCGTGGCTGCAGAGGGCCTGCCCATTTCGGTCTTTACGGTGACCGATTTCGAACCCGGCGCTGTTCGGCTGGTTGTGGACGCATCCGATGGCCGAAGCATCGTGATGGACTATATAGCTGAACCTGGCGACCTGTTGGGCGCCTTCGCCTTTACGCTTCCGGAGCGCTGATGTTTTTCTTGATGTGGATCGCATGTTTGCCCCAGCCGGGAGAGGTCACCTTATCGGGCCAAATCGAAGCGGCACAGTACGCCCAAATCGGCGCTGCTGGCGTCACCGTCAACACTTGGGACAGCACCCTCGAGCCCTTCTCTGAGACCACAACCAATGACGAGGGCCTGTTTGAGCTACCGGTCACTGCCAACCGGGTTTACCATCTGGTCGCGAGCGGTGAAGCGCTCACCCCAACGGCCTTTTCTGGCATTATCGGCGCTGAAGATCTCGCTCTCCCCGAAGGTAGTCTTTTTGTTCGCAGTGTATTGGAGACTGAGGGCATACGGGCTGAGTTCGCAGCATGTGATTCGGTCCAAGCGACCGGGGGCATCATCGAAGGCATCGTCCAGTTTCCGCTCCGAAATGCGGATGACGGCGAAAACCTGATGGCCGAGGTGGCCTATGTCAGCGCCACCAGCGCTGACGGCACCAAGTACACAGCCTGCTATCTCGACAACGAAGGTGTTTCCCTACAAACAGGCGTCGAGGTCGGCCCTACCGGTCGCTTCGCCATCTTTGGGGTGGAGCCCGGCGCTGTCGACATCAGCTTCAGCCAAGACTTGGGTGGCCAAACACTGAGCAACTACGGCTACACATTGATGCCTGAAGACGGCATCGCACCGTTCTTTCCCGCCTTCATCGATCTGGCCGGATGAGCCCTGCTTTCGCCCACTTTGATGAGCCGCTCGCTTGGCTTATTAGAGGCCTTATCCAATATGGCTATGTCGACTTATCGCTCAACAAGGTTCCGCCCGCCAGCGCCCTGGGTGGCTTTGACCTGAGCTTCATCCCCGCCAGCCAAGCCAAGAGTGGTTTGGTGCTGCGCGTGCCCGCGGTGGCTGGGGGCCAACGATGCCATGAGGATGACACCTATGGCTTCGAAATCACCTTGACCCAGGTCGATGGCGCCCAGGGCTTCGCGGTACGCTCTGAATCTTGCAACTACCTGCAGGAATTCAACTTTGACCAAAACAATCCAGTACATGCTGCCGGCTATATTTACCAAAGCATTTCCGAATACGTGACTGAATTTGTGCGGTGGCGCCTGGGGGGTGGCTCGCTCAGCTGGGCCCAACGACAAGGTGTGCCAGAGGTCAAAGGAGACCCATGCTCTGCCTCTCTCTCCAGCTGGGTCGGACAACAACTGGCATTACGCCGAAATTTTGATGCCACACTTTGGGGCCAAGCCACTGTGGCTCAGGCCGCAGCCGCCGCTTTCGGCGCACCGATGGTAACAGTGGGCAATGCAGGACACAGCCTCAGCACTGGGCCTCCCTCCGCAAACATGATGCTTAAAGCTCCAGCAAGAGCACTGTCGGTCATGATTTATCTTGGCGGTATTGTGGCCGTTTCGGCCCTGTTCAACATCGTGTTGACCTTGGCACTTTTTGGCGCGAGCCGAATGTTTGCCGTGGTCACCAATATATTGGTGGTCATCGGACTCGGCGGTGGCAGCGTGCTCGCCTGGCTTGGCCTGCGGGAGTATCGTGCCTTCAAAGGAAAAATCTTGCCTTGGGTCGCGATTGTCTTCCCGACCTTCATCCCTATTCTATGCTTAGGAGGCCTTCCAATCTCGATTTGGGCTGGCTTGCACTGGCTAAAGCCCGAGGTTGTCGCCCGGAGACGCCTCACCCAGAATCAAGGATAAATACCTATCGACCTTGATCCCAACCCGGTACACTGCCGGAAAGCTTGGAGGTCTAAATGCGTCGTTTCAGAAATCAAATTCTTCGTGCCATGGGTACAACACCGGCCGTCATCGTCTTGGCCCTCGCCTCGACCGGATGCCCAGACGCACAAGAAAAGCGTGTCGATAACGATACTGTAGACGCAGACGCTGATGCGGACACCGATGCAGACGCAGACGCCGACGCCGACGCAGATGCAGACACCGACGCCGACGCCGATGCAGACGCAGATGCAGATGCAGATGCAGACGCAGACGCAGATGCAGATGCAGATGCAGATGCAGACGCAGATGCAGATGCAGATGCAGATGCAGACGCCGACGCAGATGCAGATGCCGACCCCGCGTGTGAAGCAGGTGAAGACTGGTCAGAGGCCGCCGCAAGCTGGAACCCTTGGTCTTCAGACTGGCCACTCGGAGAGTTCATGCTCTGCACGCCGCTTCCAGATGATGGCACCTGGGAGGCGTGTACAGATGGCGCCGACCTCGACATATTCACCCTACTTAACTCCACATTTGGAAGCTCCGGCGAAGCCTGGGGCGACTTTTGGGCCTCAATGGTTTGCGGCCCGTCAGACTCCATGAGCGATGCCTGCTGCTATGTGTTGACCGATTTTAGCTATATGGAGTGGGTTGAAGGCCGACCCTTTACCATCGACGGTCACGCCCAACTCGCGCCCACTTGTCACGATAATGGATGGTCCGAAACCACCGACTGGACCGCGACGGGCATGGATGACGCCCAACGCACACGGCTGGTAGAACACTGGACCCAAGCCGCACGCTTCGAGCACGCATCCGTTGCCTCTTTCGCACGCTTTAGCATGCAGTTGATGGCCATCGGGGCGCCCGCCGACTTGGTGGCCAGCGCCACCCGCGCGCAGGCCGACGAAATCCATCACGCAAGGCTATGTTTGGGTATCGCCTCGGCCTTCGCGGATACTCCCATCGGCCTCGGCGCCCTCAATATTGAAGGTGCTTTGAGCCACGCCGGAGACGTCAACGCAATCCTCGTGGACACCATCCGCGAAGCCTGCGTTAACGAGACCATTTCCGCAGCCCAATGCCAAGCCGCTGCAGAGGTTGCCACCGACCCACACATCAAGGATGCGCTGACCAAAATCGCAGAGGATGAGCAACGCCACGCGGCCCTCGCCTGGAGTACCGTTCGCTGGATACTGGATACCCACCCTGAACTCAAAAGCCTCGCCCAAACCACCTTCGAGGACGCCATGTCCACGCCCTGGTCGACAAGTTTAATGAACACTGGGGACTTAAACCCTTGGGGCGTGCTCTCTAGCGCAGCCGAACAAGCCATCGCCAACCGGGTCATGCGCCGCGTCGTCCGACCTTGTGTAAACGCACTGCTCGGCCAAAACCAATCGCAGCCCGTCACGATGAGCTAAAAACCCATCCATCGACGGCTGGCACATGAGGCCAAAAAAGGGTAATCATGGCCCCTTATTTGGGAGTCCATCATGTCCAGCCGTCCGACCGGTTCTGCCCTCATGGAGAAGCTTGTTTCTCTGTGTAAACGCCGCAGCTTCATCTTTCCTTCATCTGAAATATACGGCGGATTAAACGGATTTTGGGACTACGGCCCCATGGGCACCCAACTCAAAAACAACCTCCGCGACCGCTGGTGGCGGGACATGGTTGAATGCCCTCCAATCGGCCCCGACGGCAAGCCGTTGAGCATCTTGGGCTTAGACTCCAGCATCATTCAAAATCCAAAAACCTGGATTGCATCGGGCCATGTGGGCGGCTTTTCAGACCCAATGGTTGACTGCCGCGCCTCCAAAAGCCGGTACCGGCTCGACCACGTGATGGTGTACCGCCCGCGCGAAGGTGCCGACGAGCACCCGAGCTACGCCTTTGTAGAGGGCGCCCCTCAGGCCATCGCCAAAAAACTTAAAAAGGCCACCCGCGGTCGCGAAGTCAGCGAACTCTTCGAGATTGTCGCCCTCGAAGACCTCAATGTCGCCGACTACGCCATGATCGTCGGCCCAGACACCAAAGAAAAGGGCACACTCACCGAGCCCAAGCAATTCAACTTGATGTTCCAAACGACCGTCGGCGCCACTGGCGGCCCCGAAAATGTGGCCTACCTGCGCCCAGAAACGGCACAAGGAATCTTTCTCAACTACAAAAACGTCCTGGACACCTCACGGGTCAAGGTTCCTTTTGGCATCGCCCAAATCGGAAAAGCCTTCAGAAATGAAGTCACGCCTCGCAACTACATCTTTAGAAGCAGAGAGTTCGAGCAGATGGAGATGGAGTGGTTCTGCCATCCGAACGATGCTGAAAAGTGGTTCAAGTTTTGGGTCGATTATCGCATGAAATGGTGGCAAACCGTCGGTGTAAAAGCCGAGAACCTTATCCTCAGAGAACACAGCCAGGACGAGCTTGCCCATTATGCCAAAAATGGCGCTGGCACCTTTGATATCGAGTACCGATACCCTTTCTCCGGCGGCGACGGCTTTGGGGAACTGGAGGGCATCGCCCACCGCTCCGATTTCGACCTCACCCAGCACCAAGAGCATAGCCGAACCAAGTTGTCCTACTTCCAAGACGACACCCGCGAACGGTATCTGCCCCATGTCATCGAGCCCGCGAGCGGTCTCACCCGTGGCGTGTTGGTGCTCTTATGCGAGGCCTACGATGTGGATGAAAGCCGACCCAGCCCAGAGTTGATGCGCTTTCACCCCCAGATGGCCCCCATCAAAGCAGCAGTCTTTCCTTTGGTGAACAAAGACGGCATGCCCGAAGTCGCCGAAAAACTCTACATGGACCTCCGCCACCGGCATGTCACCCAGTTCGACGTCAAGCAATCTATCGGAAAGCGCTATGCCCGAATGGACGAGGCAGGGACACCATGGTGTTTCACCATCGATCAAGACACCATGTCCGAAGGCACCGTCACCGCCCGCGATCGGGACACCGGAGTTCAACAACGGATCGCCCTCGATGCGGTCCCACGATTCTTGGATGACAAGATCAACGGCTGATAAACACCAGGCTCGGGGTGAAGCGCCACCAATGAACGGTTAAGCAAGCCTCCCCAAAAACAGCCTGAGACCAGGCCATGGGAGCGCGCGCATGACCACCCAATTTGTGTACCGATTTGGCGAGGAAAAGACCGAAGGTGATGCCTCAATGAAACCCTTGCTTGGCGGCAAGGGTGCGGCATTGGCCGAGATGTGCAATCTGGGGCTCCCCGTGCCACCGGGCTTCACGATCACAACAGATGCCTGTGTCCATTTTTTCGGAAACGAAGACCAATGGCCCAACAGTTTGTGGCCCGAAGTCCTCGAGGGCTTGAAAGAAGTCGAGCGCGCCACCGGGAAGGGCTTCGGCGATCCAGACAATCCTTTGTTGGTCTCCGTTCGCTCAGGGGCCCCGGTCTCCATGCCCGGCATGATGGACACGGTCCTCAACCTTGGCCTCAACGACATCACCGTGGCTGGCCTGGCAAAAAAGAGCGGCAACCCTCGCTTTGCTTACGACTCGTACCGGCGCTTCATCACCATGTTCGGCGATGTCGTCTTGGGAATCCACTACACCCGCTTCGCCAGAGCAGCAGACCAAGTTCGCCAGGGCCGCGAGGAAGCCGATCTGTCAGTCGACGAACTCAAAACCCTGATCACCACCCTCAAAGCCGTCATCGAGGAAGGCCACGGACATTTCCCAGAACATCCGCAAGACCAACTCCGACTGGCCATCAACGCCGTGTTCCGAAGCTTCAACACCCCCCGTGCGCGCTACTACCGCAAGTCACAGAACATCCCAGACAACACCGGCACGGCCGTCAACATTCAGGCGATGGTCTTCGGCAATATGGGCGACACCTCCGCAACCGGCGTTTGCTTCACCCGTGACCCAAAAGATGGGTCCAACATTTTCTTCGGTGAGTGGCTCCCCAACGCACAAGGCGAAGATGTCGTCGCTGGCACCCACACCCCAGGCCCGCTGTGCGGCGACCAAAAGGGCGCACAAGGCTTACCACTCAGCGAGGCCATGCCCGAGATTTATGCTGAGCTGAACGCCATCCAAAAAGTCCTCGAAACCCACTTCAAGGACATGCAAGACATCGAGTTTACCGTCGAAGACAAAAAGCTCTACCTGCTCCAAACACGGACAGGAAAACGAAGCCCGGCCGCTGCGGTACAGATCGCTGTGAACATGGTCGCAGAAGGACTGATTAGCTCCGACGAGGCGCTCAGCCGCATCGAGCCAGCCAGCCTCGAGATGGTGCTGCGGCCCATGCTCGACCCAGACGCCAAACGGAAGATTATCGCTCAAGGGCTCGACGCCAGCCCCGGCGCCGCCTCCGGTATCGTGGTCTTTAACTCCGACGAGGCCCAAGACCTTTCAGAACGTGGAGAGAACGTCATCTTGGTCCGCATGGAGACCAGCCCCGAGGACATTCAGGGGATGACAGTCTCCACGGGTATCTTGACCTCTCGCGGAGGCCAAACCTCTCACGCGGCAGTCGTGGCACGGGGCATGGGCCGGCCGTGTGTGGTTGGGTGTTCCGAAATCGCGGTCGATTATGCCCGCGCCTTATTTTATGCGGGCGACACCGTCATTCGGCGTGGAGACTGGATTACCATCGATGGCGGAACGGGCGAAGTGATGGAGGGCAGAGTCCCAACCATCGCTCCACCCACCGACTCCGGCGCCATGGCGCAACTGCTCGGCTGGGCCGACAAACGAGCCCGCCTGGAAGTCCGCGCCAACGCCGACAATGCCTCAGACGCCACCCGCTCTCGCGCTTTGGGGGCGGTGGGCATCGGCCTGTGCCGCACCGAGCATATGTTTTTCCAGCCCGAGGCACTCCGGGCCATGCGCCAAATGATTCTGGCCAAGGACGAACGCACCCGCAGCCGAGCCTTGAGCGAAATCCTACCGCTCCAGCGCTCCGCATTTTGTGAAATTTTTCGTGCGATGGACGGCCTGCCCGTCACCATCCGACTGCTGGACCCACCCCTCCACGAGTTTCTGCCCAGCCGTCCAGAGGACGTCAACCAAGTGGCGCAAGACCTGGGCGTGCGCACCGACGTTTTAACCGAACGCCTCAAAGAACTCCACGAGATCAACCCCATGATGGGCCATCGCGGTTGTCGTATCGGCGTGACATCCCCAGCGATTTACCAAACCCAAGTGCGCGCTATTTTTGAGGCCGCCTGCCAACTCACACGCGAAGGCATCACGGTCATCCCAGAGGTCATGATTCCACTCGTTGCCACCGAAGGTGAAATTCGCGTCTGCCGTGAGCATGCTGTCGAGGTCGCCGAAGCGGTCTTGGCCGAGCAAAACATGACCATCGCCTACAAGGTCGGCACCATGATCGAGCTCCCACGGGCGGCTTTACGGGCCAAGCAGATCGCCAAGCATGCTGACTTCTTTAGCTTTGGCACCAACGACCTTACCCAAATGACCTACGGGTTTTCCCGAGACGATATGGGCAAGTTCCTCACCCCATACCTGGCTGCCGGGATTTTGAGTGACTCTCCGTTGGCCAAGTTTGACATCGAAGGCGTTGGTCAGCTGGTCCAAATGGGTACCGAACGTGGCCGCCACAGCAACGCCCGCCTCAAGGTTGGCATCTGTGGTGAGCATGGTGGAGACCCAACCGGTGTGGGCTTTTTCCACAAAGTCGGCCTCGATTATGTGAGCTGCTCACCCTACCGGGTGCCAGTCGCCCGTCTCGCGGCAGCACACGCCGCCTTGGGCTTGCTTTAAAGCGCCCCAAAGCGCCCCAAAAAAATAGCCGAACCCAAAGGGCTACACACGTGGCCTTATCGTCCTTTTCGGGCTACCTTTGGCCGCCATGCGTATCCTCATCCCAAGTTTATTTCTTGCCTCTGGTTGCATCCGCGTTTCGGAGCTTCCATACCTCGGCGAATGTGCCGAATACCCCGATGGCCAATACGAGTTTGGCCAGGTGGGAATTGGGAACTGCATCTCCGGCCCCAATGCCTTGAGCTTCGTCGGCGACCCAGATGCGCCCACCCTGTTGGTCACCAACGCAAACCCTTATCAAATATTTGATGGGGGCAGCTTGCTGGCTATCCCGTGGGACAACCTCGATCTCGGCGATGGCACCAACGAGGTTCACACCCTAGGCGCCACCAGCCTGGATCTGCCAAGCATGGCCATGGGCATCGACATCGCCTCGGATCTCGGCTTTATCAGCCTCCGAGAATCCCCGGTCGCCCGTACCCGCGTCTTCAATGACTTCATCTCCTTGGTCGACCTCTCCGACCCCGCTAACCCCATCCCCTCAGACCGTGGGACCAACGGCAGCGACACTGTTCAGGTGATGAGCGACCCGGTCGACATCGTGATCGACCCATCCACAGGTCTCGCTTTTGTCGCCAACCGAACCGACCACAACATCTCAGTGTTGGACACCACCCAAGACACCATTGAGGCCATCAACCCATGGCAACAAACCGCTGTCACCGCTGCGGTGTATTCAGACCACAGCGACAGCTTGGGCCACGCCCGCATGACCAATGTCGACATCTTGGGTGAAGGCTTATTGGTGGACGATGTGTGGACCCTCACTTGGGTCGAAGGCACCTGGCGTCTGTGGATACCAAATGCAGACGGCCTGTTTCGAAGCACCACACAATTGCGCCACGACGACGACGGCGACTTGATCTATACCGACAACGCCATGGCACGAGCTTCAAGCTCGATGACACCCACGACAC
>OBJC01000091.1_pt1 | contig 17680 bp, 21 predicted proteins | sample 1481521 | NCBI WGS metagenome assembly OBJC01 (sample SAMEA2341961, study PRJEB22496) | metagenome | biome: marine; feature: hydrothermal vent; material: water | place: Pacific Ocean | collected 2011/2012 | reverse complement strand
TTTCTGCTAGAAACATTTTACCTTTTGTAACTAACCCCTGAACCACTCCCACATTAGGTCCTGCAGGTAGTACATCATCTTCATCAGCAGGTGCGTTACCTGAACTAACAGTTACTGTTCCTGTCCAACTAACCTCGTAAACTTCATACTTCCAATAACCCGCAGGAAATAATTTTGTTTTACCTGTGTACATATCAGGAGATACAGCATCATAATTAATATCTATAGAAGTGTATCTATCTTTAATTGTTTCAGCAGCACCGTAAGCATAATGAACAGACTTATCTAAGTCATTAGTGAATTTAATTAGGTGTCTTATCTGAGTTGATTTTACAGAAGTGTCTATACGATTATCCTCAGTTTGTATATATATATCAAAATCCGTTTCTGTTATTGCTTGTATCATAGTTAGTTTGTCTGTTATATAATAGAAATAAGCTGTATTTATTTGTATTCAGTTAGTAATAAAAAGAAAAAGGTGAGCCTAAGCCCACCCTAATCAAGAAATATATAAGAAAACTACTAAGATGTAACAGGGTTTCCTGCACCAAAGTTGAACGCTGCATTGTCAAATGGTTCTGTAGTGTAATCTGCTACCATTGGGAACGGTTCAGCTTCCATACCGTCAAAGGTAAGAGTATAACCGTTTTTATCTCCCCAAGCAGCACCACTATCCATAGTACCTGCGTTTAATTCCATTCCATTAACTCTACCAAGACAAACGATAACATCGTGTCCGTTAGCTAGTTGTTGGTTTAATTGAGCAAAGATAACTACTTTTGTAGCTCCTAGCAATTTAACCTGATTTTGGTCTTCTTTTGTAAGTCTGTTGAATAATACTTGAACTGTTGGTGTATAGTAGATTGTTGAGGTTTCTCTACTTCCAACAATTGTATCTGTTAAAGAAGCTACACCTAAAGGCATAGCATATCTGTAAAGAATATTAGAACCCATTTCAATATCAGTAACTTCTCCTGATGCTTCAACAATTCCTGTTCCGTCTATTGGTGCTGTAAATTGGTCGTAAACTCCGAAATAAATAAATTTTACTCCTCCACTGATTCTATTGCAGTCGAGTCCCCTACCTTTTGTTAGTGCTGTACAAGCCATTTTATTTGTTTTTTTTAGGTTAAGGGAGGAAGGGTTTTACCCCCTCCTTCCGTATTATTTATTTTATTATGATTGGTGAACGATATCAGCTCCGATACCTAATTGAACACCTCCTGAGTAACGAGCAACTAATCTCATATTGTCACTTCCGTCAAGAGAAGCCATATCCATCAAAGTAATTCTTGTAGCATCTGAAAGTAAGTCAGTTCCAAAGAATAAGTTAGATTTTTCTGCTGCTACTAATTGGTCATTTGGCATTCCGTTACAAACAGCGATTTTGTACCCTTCAAAAACAGGAACATAATCTCCATTCATATTGTAAGCATTAACATATCCTAAAGTAGAAATAGCTGAAATGTATATAGCGTAAGTCTTAGGAGACATATAGATGTGTAAATCATCTTTTCTTAATACAGCAGAAATATCAGTTGCCATATCAGCTGTTAAAGTTTGTAAGTTAGCTACAATATTAGCTGCTGTGTAAGCACCTGAAGCAGTTGAACTGTTTACTGTACCATCTACTGCAAATGCTCCTGTAGTAGCTGTTAAGAACCCTTCAAATTGTCCGCCTGTTGCGTCAGCTCCTGACCATACTGAATCTTCAACTCCATTAGCGATAATTTCTCCCATATAAGAAATTACATAGTCATCAAAACTTGCAGGTGGTGGTGCGCCTGCTCCTGCTTTCATTTGTAAGCTTTCCCAAGAATCCAAAAGCGTTTTTGAACATAGGTCAAGGTTGATTTGTAGGTTCTTAGGCTCAAGTACATTTTCAGTAAGTGCTAGAGTACCTGCGTCAGTAAAGTCGCAAGTAGCGTCTGCTACTAAAGATGAACCTGCCATTTTTTGAATGTTAGACTTATACTTGATGTTTTCAATCAAAGTTAAGAAGTCTAGTGAGTTTGCTTGGTTTAAAGCTGCACTGATGTAAAATCCTGCCGCCTTTCCTGCATAGTTGCTTGTCGTAGTGAAAGCCATAATTTTTGTTTTTTATTTATTAATTTTTATTTATTTAAATCGTGTAAGAATTTTTCTCTTTTAGATAACTTAGCGTAATCTTTTCTAGCCATTGGTTTTCTTTCTGAACTGAATTTATTAGTATCTAAAGGTGCTGAAGCAGGTTGTGCTGCTAACTCAGCTTTTAGTTTATCATTTTCAGCTTTTAATTCTTCTATTGAGAATTCAACTACTTCTGTAGTTTTAATAGACTTAGGAGTTGTTCCTCTTTCTTCAACTTCCTCAGCTAATTCTTCAACTTCTTCTTCAGTATCTTTTTCTTCTCCTTTTAAGTCTGCTATTGCGTCCTCTAGGTTTTTAATTCTTTTCTCCATACCTTCCCAATCAGCAACATCTGCTTCTTCAGCTAATTCTTCATTAACTTCTTCAGTCATTTCTTCTTCTTCAACTACTTCTTCAGTTTCAGACTCAATAACCTCAGCAACAATACCTTCTTCTTCAACTCTAAAAGTAACTCCTGTATCAGTCTTGTAAGTTCCAATTGGTAAAGGAATTGTAGTTCCGTCTTCTGTCAATACTGAGATGTCCACACCTGCTTCTAATTCCTCAGCAGTTGAAACGAAAATAGTTCCATCTTCTGATTTTGCTTGCCACTCTAAAGAGATTGTTTCTTCTTTATCAAGTCCAAGTGCTACTAAAATTTGCGTCTTTAAGTCCATAGTTTATTTTTTAAGTTCTGTTATATAATAGAATAATTATTTATTTGTTTGATTTTTAGATTTTAGATGGTCTAAAGTTCCATTCCCACCAATTCTTATTATTGTGTCTATTGTTTCTTTTGTAAATGGTTTCATAATATATTTTTTTACAAATATAGTATTATTTTATGCTTTTTCTACTGCTTTTACTTTATTACCCATAGACTGTAAAGAACTATCTAATTTTTTAACATCTTTCAAACCGTTTTTAATTATGTTTGGTATGTCTACACCTAATTCTTTTGCTTGTTTTTGAAACTGTTTGTATTCTCTGTCAATATCCACGCTTAACGCTTGTGCTTTATTTATAGGTTTTGCTACTGCTTTTACTACATTATCTATCTTATCAAAAGCACTTACTGCTTTATCAAAACTAGATTTAAACTCATTAATCATTTTAGATAATTCTTTAACAGATGCTAACTCAACCTTCTCAGTCTTAAGTTCAGTTTTGTTTTCTCTTATTAGCTCGTTTAAAGCACTTAGTATTTGTTCTGTAGTTGGTTGTTTCTTATTCATTTGTTCAAATTTATTAGTAAAGTAGCCTTCAATTGAAAGACCTTTTAATTCTCCTTCTTTGATTTTATTCCAAAGCTCGTCATTCTCTATCTTCATTTTTACAAACCAAGTGCCATTCGGTAAGTCGTAACCGTATAACTTAGACTTATCTTGGTCACCTTCCTTAATCCAACTTTCAACCGTTAGAACACCTGAAACTCTGTCTTGATGTTGATAGGTTGCTTTATGGTGATTGTTATGTTTCAAGTATAATTCAGATGCTTTTCTAACTGTATCAGGACTAAAGTAAACATAATAATCTGAGTCTGTATTAGGGTCGTGTCTGAATATTTGCTTATTAGGAATAAGTGCAGGACTTATTAACATTCTTTTCTCCTCATCTACCTTAGCGAAAGTCAAGTTGTTCTTTTCTTTTCCAAAAAATACAAAGTCTTGTTCTATTGCAGGTGAAGTTACTAAACTGATAGCGTCAATAGCTAGTTCTTGACTATCGTCTGCAATTACTAATTCTACTATTTTAGTTGGTGTCATATTATATGTCTTTTGCTTGTCGCCTTGCATTTTCTATGTCAGTAATATTATCTTCTAAATCTACTGCAATTTCGTTTAATTGTTTAGCAACAGTAATATCAGTAACATTAACACCTAATTCATTTGCTTGTTTTTCTATTTTATCAAATATAGAATTAGCTTGTTTTTGTATTGCTTCTGCATTTTGTGTTAAATTTTTTGTATCGCTTAAAAAGTCCTGTATTCTGTTGTAGATTTTCTCATAATCGCTTTCTAACTTTTGAAAAGGTTTATAAGCTGATACCATTTTCTTTTGTATCGCCTTACCTTCTTTAACTACTGCTTTTGCATCCCCTGTTAAACTTAACTCAACTCTTTCAACTTTACTCAAGTTAATTTCTTTAAATTCTTTCAATTCTTTTTCGTATTGCTCGTAAGTCTTTCCTAATGGTGTTGGCTTGTTCATAGTATTTATTTAAGATTGTAATTAAGGTTCTGTTATATAATAGATATATAGTTAATATATTTGATTTTAAATTGTAGCTCTTCTTCTAATGTTTGCTAATTGGTTTTGACTGTTTGTCATTTCATCTGTAACTACATAAGCACGAGTTGGTTCAGGTTCTACTCCTCCACTTAATTCAAAAGCTCCTGACATCATTTGAGGTGCAGGTGGTGCTGCTGCTGCTGCTGCTGCTCCTCCTCCTCCTCCTCCTCCTCCTGCCGCTCCTATTTTAGCTAATTGTACAGCTGAAAACGCTCCTGCTAATCCTGCTTGTATAAACCCATAAGCACCTCCTGTTGCTGCCATCATTGGTACATTTGCCGAACCTGACTTGAAGGCTTCTTGAACACTCTGTATTCCTGAAATAGTAGTCTGAGCAATAGCTGCTGCTTTTCCTATAGCACTTGATTCTCCTGCTATTTCTGTAATTAAACTTAGACCTTTCTGTGCCATTGCTACCTTTTGGTCTTTAACTAATTTATCTAAAGCTTCTTCTTCGTCTGCTGCTGTTTTTTTTATGGCTGTTTGTTCTTTTGTGTATTGAGCTGTAATATCTGTGATGTCCATTCCTGCTTTCCTTGCCATCTCTACTTTTAAATCGTATGCGTCCTGAAGCTCTTGTAGTTCTAGTTCCATTCCTGCAAGTCCTTCAGCTCTTATTTCCTTTTGACTTTCTAGTAATTCTTTATTCAAAGAAACTTCATTAGTTAATTGTTCACTTCTGAAACCTGCTACCTGAGCTTCTACTCCTGCTCTATCATTTAAAGTTTGTTGATAAGCAACTTGTAAATCTATATTATCTTTATTTGCGTCCAATTCTAATTTAGCAGAAGCAACTCTTGTGTCTGCTAACTTCATCATATCAACTTCTTGCTTATCAAGTATGTCTCCTAACTCCTTATTTGCAGCTATTCTTTCAGCAAAAGTCTTAGTCTCATCATCTCTTATTTGTCTTTGTGTTTCTGAAAGTAAATCGTTCTTTTCTATTAATCCTTGTATTTGTGCTTCTGCTAATTTAGAACTGTTCTGTGCAGCAGTTGTAGCTTTTGCTTGTTCATAGTTTGCCTTAACACTTATTTTAGAAATACCATCTATTGCCATTTCACCAATAGCTCCTATCTCACCAATAGCATCACCTAAATTGTTCCAAACTTGTTTCCCCGCTTCAAGAGAAGCTACTGTAACCTCTTTAATATCATTTGCTGTTTCCTTAATACTAACTCTTAATTCAGCAATTTTCCCTGCATCACCTCCACCTAAAAAGCTATCCTCCCAAGCTAACATAGCAGATTGAACTCCTAGCTTAATAGCATAAAAAGTTAATTTCAAAGGAGTTAAGGCAACTGTTATTAACCCTCCTATTACTTTCGTCAGTCCATCAAATCTGTCTGAAGATTTTGTAACCCAATTATATACATCAACAAGTACATCTGCTACTTGATTAAAAGTTGTAGATACAGTAGTCATTACTGTATTAACAGCGTTCATTACTTTTTGGTTTCTCCCTAAAGCTTCTTGCAACGCTACAAACAACGCTATAACCAATCCAATTCCTGCTGCTTTTAAAGCCATTCCTACCCCTTTAATTGCAGTACCCATTCCTTTAAAACCTTTTGACGCTTTCTTAGTTGCTCCATCAAGTTTTTCAGTATCTTTTGCAACCTTCCCTATATCTGACTTTACATTTAGTACAATTTCTTCCTTTTGTGCCATATCTTTATTTTTTAAAGTGCTACTCCTGTTTTAATTTGTGTTAATATCATATCGCTACACCATTCTATTGTTACATCTGTTGCTCCTTTTACATTTACTTTAAGCTGTCCCCCTGTAGTTAAAGAAACAGTAGGCGCCCAACCTGTTACTGTTCCTGAATTTTTAATGGCATCTCGTTCTCTTGTTATACTTACAGTTCCTGATTTATTTATCACAACACCTCTTTCAACCCAACTTGCAAAATCACCTGAAGATCCTGTACCTGTTCCACCTACTCTTACTGCTATAATATTAGCGTGAAAATACATTACTGTGTTCTCAGGGATTGTAAAATAACTATCTGTAGTATTATTCAAATAACTAGACTTCACAACTCCCTGTGTTGTTTGAAGCCCGAACATTAAATGCATAGATTGTCTTTCACCTAAATTATCTGTAGGAGCATTTCCCCCTAAGACTATTGAGTTATCTGCTGTAGCATCTCCTAAAGTACCATAAACAAAAGCATTGTTTACACTATTAGCTATTTCGTTTTGATTTCCTACTATAATGTTGTTTCTTGATAAACCTCTTATTGTATTGTTTTCTCCTATTACTGAAGTATTGTCTGTTCCTAATTCAAATGTGTTCCCATTTCCCTTTGCAGTATTGTTTACATTACTTCTATCTATTCCAATTGTAAAAGACTGCGCTCTACAAACTCCTTCAGCTCTATCGTAAGTATATCCATAAGCTTCACATTGTAGTTGGTTAGGAGTTATATTAGAAGCACTACCATCAGTAAATGTTACTATTCCTAAACCGTCTATTTCATAAGGAGCTAAGTCAAAGCCCTTTCTAAATGGTATTGTTGTTAGTTTGCTCATTATGGTATAAGTATAAATTCAACTTTTGCTAAGTCGTGTGGTTTATAATCTATTTTATTTACTCTATATTCTCTGTTCTTTATCATTACAGTATCAAAGAAATTGAATGAGTTTATGTCAGCAGGACTTAAATTTACTTTTAAAGTCATTATTCTTGTATCTGCATTATATAGCTCATAATAATAAGGAGACCAATATGTATTAAAAAGATTATTCATAGCTGTATTTCCAAGTCCTGTCATATATTGACATTCCCCAAAGTGGAAATCTGCTGTTGAAGCTGAAACACTTGGAACTTCTGTTAAGTGACTAAATTGTAAAAAAGTATCTTCTGCTGCATTACCCGTATCACCATTTTGTGCAGGAATTTCATAAGTACAACTTGAAAGCGTTTTTATTCCATTATCATACATTATTCTAGGTGCGTTTTCAAAACCTTCAGTTGTTTGGTCATCACCATTATAAGAGTAGATAGCAGGAGTAATTAAATCAGGGTACTGTGTCATTAAAGCTTTAGGAACTGTTGCTGCAAAAGGTTCTGCTACAATTTCCTCCTCCCCTGTTAATACTGTAAACCCTGAAGCGTCAAACTCTTTACTTCCGTATAAATGACCACCAACTAAAGTTTTGTAATTATTAAAAGCGTAGTCATCATCATCATCAACAAACTTAAAAATTGTTTCTTTCTTTAAGTCTGTAAGAGGTTTAAGTTTAATATCTGCAATATCTATCTTATCTGTCCAATCGTGAGCAATACCCCTAGAAGCTAAACTTAAATCTGAAGTTGTACCACTTGCTGTAGTATTAATAAAAACATCTGAATAAGGTTCTAACAAAATATTGTTAGGGTTATCTTTGTCAGGAATTGAAACTAAATTGAACATAGTCATAATTCCTTTTAGAAAATCCCATTGTTTTAATTCCCCTCGTAAGCTTTGAAATATTGCATTTTTAAGAACTCCCTGCATATTTAAAGACATAAAAGTTAATACAGGGTTAAAAGCACCTACTACATTAACTGAATAAGTGTTTAATATAGCAGTACCTGCGTCACTACCTTGCCATTGTAATTCTAAAGTATCTCCTGCGTTCATTACTTGCGTCTGCTGACCACTATTATATACATTTGAACCAATCGTTTGAGGTACTCCGTTTATTTCTATATCAGCAGAAGCCCAATATCCACTTCCTTGATTAGTAATTGTAATTGATGAAATTGCTGTACCTGTCATATTTACTGTACACGCAAACCCTGAACCACTCCCATTAATTGTAACTGTAGGAGCTGATGTATAATATCCACCCTCAATTACAGACATTCCAAAAATTTGTCCGTATGGAAAGGGTGTAATACTTGCATTCAATACAGCACTTCCTGTCGCAGTCTGTGATTGATAAGCCATAGGTACAGGAGTACCACCTAAAGGAGTGTACAACCATCTAAATTCTAATGTTGAATTCTCTGAAGAAAATGTTTTAATCTGACCTGAAAATTCACAGTTTGCGTTAGATTGACCTGATGGGCTAATAAATGTATGTGTTGCGTCATCATACCCAAAATCTGAACTAAAAGTCGTATTTGATAGTGGTACATTAGCCCAAGAAGTTGTAACTGAAACAGTAGGGTCGCCTGTTTGATAAAACCCAACTCCTGAAGTGTCTATTGAATTAGGGTTCTCATCATCACCCCAATTAAAGTCCATATAAAGCTTGTCAAAATCAAAACTCCCTCCTGTTGCAATAGAAGTATTAAAAAAATCACTTTCATAAGTAAAAGGAATTTCATCAAATATTCTATCAATTAGATACTTAATATTTATCCAAGGTCTAAAAGCACTTTCTAAATTAGGCAATACAGGAAACCCTGTGGAAGGGTCTACTGTGTACTTATGCGACCAATCTACAAAAGGGAATTTTAGAGTATTATTATCATCTCTGAACCCTGAAGCATTAGCGCTTACAAATGTAGGACCTGTTCCTGCATTATTCCAACTGTTTTTTATATTTGTTTTGGTATAAGCAACTTCTAATTCAACAAAAGAAATGTCTGCTAAAGTTTTAGTTTCTAAAATATCTTTTAAAGCTACAACTTCAGAATAAAGATTTACATTGTAACTTATTTCACCTTCTTTGTCTGATATGTCTATAAGTCTAAGATATCCTTCAAATAATAAAAAGCCATCTTGTTTTAATACACACTGTGTCTTTACATAAGGGTTAAAGTTAAGTCCTGTATCTGTTCTTGTTACCTCAAAAATATTATCAAAGATTAAATTGTTTCTTTTTGTTGCAGGAAGATTAAAAGCCTTTGAATAAGACTGAACTTTCTCAGCTACATTTTTAAAGTCATCAACACTTAATGTTAGAGGTATGTCTTCATCTTCATATAGGTCGCAAATAACTTGTCCGTCTGCAACATCGGTATATACTAGATTTTGAGGGTTAAGAGTATCTACTATTTTAATGCCATCAACTAGACAGCTTTTACCATATTCAGAACCATCCCAATCAAAAGCTACAGTAACACCACCACCTGTATAAGTAAAGTTTTCTGTCATAGTTCCAACAGCAGGAGACCAATATTGGCTCTGAAATTCAAATCCTGTATCATCATACATCTTAAACCAAAAATCTCCGTGGTCAGAAGTACCAAACTCTACTATAATAGTATAATTCACTCCTATTGTAAGGTTAGATAGTTTCTGATATATTCCTGAATGATTTGGGTCTGTTACATAAGCACCACTTAAATACACACTCCCACTTACTACTTGTGGAGCTGAAATATTATAATAATAAGGACCTCCTGATGTATGATATCTGTACCAAGTATTCGGAATAGTAGCAGGTTGATTAATTACCGCTTGTTGCTGAACATCAGTTTGAACACCATTATAACTCCATAAAGAAGTTGAGTTTAAACCTGTAAATGCTCCACCGTTTACAATATAATTTATAGTAATAGGGTAAGATGTAGAGTTATAAACTCCATCATAACTTTGTGGGTAAACTATTAATTGTACGCTCATTATACTGATTGTGTTCTTAGTGTTTTACTTTTCTCTACTTCAAATGAATATTGAATAAGCCTATCATTAGCTACTGTCTTTCTTGTAAAACTTGAAGTCGTAAGTCTTACAGGTGTTACATAAGTATTCAGTAAAGCAGCAGAATTATCAGATTGAAAACCATCTAAGATATATACTTCAGGACTGTTTATTAATTCCTCAAACATTGTATTGTATTCTTCACTTACAAAGTCTGTATTCATTTTTATTTTCTCAGTAGCATTAACTCTAAAAGATTTTTTACCACCTTTATAACTGTCTAGTCTATAAGTACTTTCATTCCAAGTTCCTGCTAGTTGATTGTATGTAGAACCTTTAGTTGATATACTTCTTGTAGACTTCTTGTTGAATGTAAAGTAATCCCACACTCCAAATTGATTTAACCAAGCAAGCCTGATAGGTTCATAACCTTTACCATCAGGACAATTTACATTTATTCTATAATCTTGTGCTTTCTGAGAGCCTGCGTCATTAATACGAATTATATAATGACCACCCTGAATTGTTCCTGCTGCAATCAATCCTGCAAACATTGTAGTTCCATCACCTTGCAAATTAGCAGGGAAACAACCGAAATATAATAACTGATAACTAGCGTGTGAATTAAATGTACCAAAAGCACCATTAGCCCAAGTTCTCATTATAGACTCAGCATTAAGATAACTTCCATCACTGTCATAATACCATAAGTCAATTCTGTCTATTTGATAACTTGCTCCATATGTTTCAGGATATATAAAAGCAAGTGTTCCGTAATCTTCTAAGTTTGCTGATTGAGTAGTAGGTGCATTTGTTAGAAACTTTTTTGTATTGCTATCTAATAAAAAATTGGTTCTCCAATTCCACCCAAAATTCTGATTTGCATTTCCACCATATTCTAACAAGTCTGTTTCTTTTAAGTACCCATTGAAAAGAGTAAAAGTTCCTGTATTTACTTCTTGACCACACGCTTCCCTAACAACATTATCATTTTGTTCATTATTACAATTAGTTGCTCCTGAATATTCTATTTTGAATTGAATTGCTAGGTATCTGACATTGTTAGTATTCCTAGAATATTTATCAATCATATGAATAGGGAATGGTACATCATCAGCAGGAATGTCTTTATATTCAGCAGGGTCTAAACTCATATTATCTGCTTTGACATAATTTTCAACAACATTACTTATGTTAAATATCCCAACTCCTTTATTATTAGGTGTAGTCTTGAATGTTCCTATTAAATCATTATTAGTTGAAACATTTGGTGGTGTTCCTGAGCTTATATGAACCTCTGCAACAAACTTTACTCTTAATTGTTGAGCTACAACATCTATATTTGAAACTGCAAAAATTGTGTCTTGTCCTACAGGGAGTAATTCAAACTGAGGACTTTGTTCTAGTATATTTGGCATAATTTATTTTACTGTTGTTAATCCGTTAATGATATCATCTTTTACTGCTCCTAACATTTCTTTTGGAAAATCTTGCATAGCTAATTGTAAAGGTCTTTGGAAGAAGCTAATACCTTTTATTCCTTTACTATAAATACTTCTAGCTATAATATATCCCATACTTTTATGACTCATATATTTCCCTGTTTCTTTATCTCTCCATTGGAAGCCTTTTCTTTTTGCCCACTTAGCCATAATTCCTGACATTCCTCCTTTTGATTTACCTACTCTTGAAGAACCTGTACCAAACTTATAAGGACTTGTAATTACTTTACCTTCATAATTTTTAAAGCTTCTTGTCTTATTAGTTCCTGAAACTCCCTTATCTACAAAAGTACCATAGTTATCCATAAAGAATTGAACACTAAAACCTTGAGCAGTAGTTGTTACTTTAAAACTAATTGAATTATATAAATCTTTAGTATCATTCTTTTTGGCTTTAGTTAAGTTAGTTCTTGCTTGTTGAACTACATACTTACCAAAGCTGTTAAGGTATCTTTCAAGAGCTTCCGTTTTCATTACTCAGCTACTCCTACAAATAATTCAACTCTAGGATTGTAAGATGTTCCTTCAGGTCTTACTTGTAATGAAGCTATATTTTCAAGCGTTCCAAATGAAGGAGTTGTGTCTTCTTCTGCTAAAAGAACTGCTTCACCACCTGCTAAGATATGTGAAGTTAAAGGATTTAATCTAACTGTATAGTTAGTAGCTGTTCCTACAACTGCAAGTTCTAGTGTTCCGTTTTCATCTAAGTTAGTTACTCTTATATACTTAGACCTAGTAACATCAATTGCTCCTGCTGATGTATAAGGTTCTGCTGCAAATGTTGCTATTGTTGTAGTTTGTGAATGATTACAAGTAACTATTCTTTCCATTACATCACCTATTCCTGTGGTTGTAATTGTGTTTGTTGTTCCTCTGACAGCTCCATTTAAGGTAACTCCTTCAGAAATTGTTGTGATTAAGTTTGCCATTTTATTTTTATAATTTTATTGTTATTTTAAATTTTTTCCACCCTATGTGTACTATTAGTCTTCCTATTTTAAACTTGAACATTAGTAACCTGCACCTCTAAGATTTGCAGGAATATCACAAGTCTGAAAGTCATTCTGAACTAATACTCCTAAGTTAAATACATACCCACAACACAAATTGTCAAAGCGTTCTTGAAAAGGCTCAATAGTGAATTGGTCTTGCGTAAAATAGATAGGTTCGTTTATGTCATTCACTCCTGCTATTGATTGCCCTGAACTATGTCTAAGCATTCCTATTAAGTCTGTGCATATTTCTAAAGTCTGATTAAATACTTCCTGTTCATTATTCTCAGTATTTACAAGCTTAGTTAATTCCGAGTGTTGTTTCGTTTGCCAATCTGATTTTTCAGAAACCATATCCATAATAAACACTTGAAAGTTGTATGTCAATTGACTATCACCTGTTGTAACTGATGTTGGGTTTATATGCATTAAAGGGAACTTCTCCATCTTCTCAAGATTGAGGTCATACACATCACCTACTGAAGTTGTGCTTATTTGTTCGTGATACTCGCCTAGTCTTAGTAAAGTGTTTACTACATTATTATAAGTCTTGTTATTAACCATTTCTTTTTACTTTATTTTGTGAGTTTAAGTCTGTTTCATAACTTAACCAAGTCAAGCACTCTAACAACCCTAAATTCGTTATTCTTTCTAAGTTTACTATTTCACCATTTGTCAATCTATACATAACACCAAACCAACCCCACTTCTCTGCAAAGCTTTCAGAAGCTATTGCGTCTTCATTTCCTTCAGCTGCTCCATCAAATACAATGGCAAAATCTCTGATAATTCTTTCCCTAAAGTGTAAAAAAAAACCAATGCACTTTGCACTTGTTGAGCTGACATCTTTTTCATTTCTTCTGTCCTAAGCCGAATATCTCCATCATAAGCGTCAATAATATAAATGTCATTCTTCTTTTCTTTTACAGGTCTATAAAGAACAGCACATATTTCAGGTAAATGCTTTTCAATTCCACCCTTAATAAATGTCTCCAAGTCTGCATACTCTCCTAAAGTTATACTATCCAAATCAGGGTGAAACCCGTACTCAATACCATCTATTTCAATTATCCTTTTTAGCTTTGTATCTTGCTTATTCTGTAGCTCTGCAATCCTGCTCATTATAACTGCTACATCTGACAAAGCTAATTCCTTTACTAACTGCTTAGGAATGTTAGATAACGCTGCTATTGTTTCCTCTGCTTCTTCAGTCTTACTACCTGTTTCAAAATCAATAAGTTGCAACCATTTTTCAAGAGTTACATCTTCCCAACTACTAATCAATTTGAACTCTTTTACTTTACCTTCCTTTTTGACTTTTACTTTCATCTGTTATATAATAGAAATTTGTTGTTTTTAGTTTACTGCACATAATACTTCCCTGCGTTTGGATTGTCTAGGTGGTAAATAACATTATACCTTATACCATCAATTGCGTGATTATAGTTATCTACATAAAGCTTAGAACCTTTGTCAGCATAGATGTAATTGTTTAGCTCTTTAGCTATGTTCGTACTTTCAGGAGTTATGATTAATTCATAGTCTTGCATACGAGTTATTCCACTTTCAATAGTTCCTTTCTTAACAGGTTTGATGTTTACTCCTAAATGTCTAAGGTCTGCTATTAGTCTTGGTTCTGCACTATCGGCTATGATAAGTTTGTTATCTACTTTGTCTAATATGATTTTAGCTAATTCATTTGACTTAATACCATTCTTATAGATATGTTCTTTTAAATATATCTTACGCTTTCTTTTATCAATAGCTACTTCAGTAAGACTATCAGGGTCTACACTAAAACCAAAGTCCATTCCACAGGAAGTCTGAAGTCCATCAGGATTAAATTCTCCTATGCTCCAATTCTCAAAGACTACTCCTTCTGCTTTGTCTAGCCACCCACCTAAGATTTTGTGTTGATACTTTTTAAAGTTCCTATGCTTTATAGTCTTAATACGCTCTAAGAAGCTCTGTGAGAGGTTATCTTCATTGTCTAGGTATGTACTATGGATATAGCATACATTGTCTTTAAAGCCGTTAAAACCTGCTTCAACTCCTTTGTCCTCAAAGAACCTTTTATATATCCAATGCTCTTTAGTAACAGGATTAAGTATAAGTATAATTCTATTCTGTATTCCTTTTTCTCTAATACTCAAGTCAATAGTGTCAAAGATATCTTCATCAATAAGTTCTTCAGCTTCATCTAACACCCAAGTGCTTATTCCTTGTAAGGATTTTAGACTTGCTGTTTGATTTCCTGCTGATGTCTTGATACCTCTAAATAAAATATCTGACTTGTTTCCTAAATTGACTACTTCGGCTTTATTTACACTAAAGATGTTTTCAAAACCTAATAGACTTATCTTTTCTAAAAACTCAGGTATAATTGATAAGTGAGCCGATACCATTGTAAATCTTGTAAACAATACTCTTATGTTCTTAGACATAGTAAGTAAAGTCAAAAAGACTGTAACAGCAAAAGACTTACCTGAACCCCTACCACCTGTGATAATGAAGTATCTAGCGTCAGAATTAAATAGAGGGTTATATTTATTACTCAGTATCAGTGTCTACAAATGTTATTAAAGGTACATTAAGACTTTCATCATTTGTTGTAACATCTACCCTTTGTTGAGGTTTACCATAGAAGTATTCAAAGAACAGCTTGACAGCCCATTGTTCTTTTTTGTCAATACCGCTTTCTAAAGACTTTAAAGCCTTCTCATTCATTGGTGTTAAGTTCTCTATTAACTTTTGTTCTGCTGCTTTGCTTTTGCGTCCTGCACCTTTCCTTGCACCGCCATTGTTTATTCGTTTATCCATAATTGAAATAGATTGATTATTCAATCCTTAGTATATAATAGAAATTATTCATATTCATTTGGAAGCATTAGTCTGATACCCAATTCACTTAATGCCCATATCCTTATTTGGTCTGCATATACTTCAAAGTCTTTAGTGTTCATTCTTGCTGAACTATTGATAACTTGAAGTCCTACTTGTTTGTCGTTTATCTCTATGCTTTGCCATTCACTAGCAAACTTTACTTTTAGACAATCGTGCATTTCGTCAGGGAAGTAACCAAGCTCTGAAGCTAACGGTTGTACTATACAAGCCCAATAGTAATTGTTCTGCATATTGCTTCTATTGTTTCTTTGTTTCTTAACATCTACTATGTAATCGTTCTCTAATTCCTTTAGATAGTTTATTAGACTTTGCTTATCTTGATTGTTCTTTATTACAAACTTCATTACTTAGTCTTGCTTCTTATCTTTTCTGTTGCTCCTTCCCAAAGCTTATCTCGTTTCATAGTTAGAGTAGGTTCTGTTCTTTTAAGACTTGGCATTCCTTCAGTTGGTTCGCTATCCATATACTTACCACATTCACAGAGTGCTTCCTTAGTTACCCATTTACCATCTCTTAGGACTATTGTAGCTTTCCCTATTTCCATAGTGTTTCCACATTCACAACTATATAGTGTCATTATGTAATCTGTCTAGTTCAAAGTGTAGGTGATTAATTGCTTTTCTAATATCTTCAACTCCTTTATCATTGTGTTTGTTCTTACTTCTCAAAAGATAAGTTACGGCTGTTCCTATATTGTAGCTGAGGTCAAAGTTGCTTACAACATCTTTAGCCATATAGCCGTTCTTTCCTTTATAGTAATCAGGTACTTCTTGTAATTCAATTGGTGGCATATTTTCTAGGTTTTTAATTAGTTTCTCGTTTTGTGTCATTTGTTAATAGTTTAAGTAATTGATGTGGTGTGTATATTCTACTATCACCTGCGTAGTTTTCAAAGATACAGGTAAAGTTATCTTTCTCCCAAGTCCAAAGACTCCTAACATTCTTTTTAATGTGGCTGTTCAATACCCACTTAATTGTTTTATAAGTTCTTTCCATATCTATTGTTTTAGTTTATGAATACACTAAGGGTTCAGTAAAAAAATAAAGAAATAACCGCATTGTTATTTTATTAAGTTTAGCCCTTAGCATATTCTTTATATAGTTTTTTTATTCCATCAAAGCAAGTTGAAATACACGAACCACAATTTGTTCTTACTCCATAGTTAGTATTGTAAATTGTATTGTATGTTTCAATCATTCTCTTTTTTGCTGCTTGGTCTTTTGCTCTACCTGTTTTTAAGTCTTCCCACATATCTAATATTTCATCTACTATTTCCTGTGGCAAAGTATCAGGAGTTTCTACTTCTGTTGTTTTATCCCAATACTTTTGAGGACAAGCTATAGGTGCTATTCGTGCTTTGACTTTCATAAAGCATTTACAAATGGAGCAATTTCCTAACAAAGATTTATAGTAAACACACCCCTTACAAATAGACATTCTATCTTCATAGACTTCATTAGGCACAAAGAACTTATTCATTCAATGCCTTTTTAATTATTTCCCTTACCTTATCTATTGTAGTAAATAAACTGTTTCTACTTATACCTGTTTTCTTTGCGAGTGAGTCAAGTGTTTCACCTGAGTAATATAACTCAAATATCTTTTTATCGTACCAAGTTTGCTTATCTAATTCTTTATCTATTTCTTCAAGCTTTTCCCATTTGTAATTGTTTTCTGTTTCTTCAGGTAAGTTATAGATACTTTTATGAAAAGCGTTCTGACTACAGCTTGACATATATACCCCTGCTAAATTTGTGTAGTATTTTTTATACTTATAATAGAAAGGACTTCTTACACTTGTCAAGCTTCTTTTTAATACAACTGCTCCATATCCTTTTATTCCTTTTAAACCATCTTTTTCGTAAATGTCTTTTAAAGTCTGAGGGTTCATTTGTAGAAAATAAATCATAAGTTCCTGAACAGCGTCATTAATAGCTTCTTCATCTTGCGTTATACCATAACACATCTTCCTAAAGAAAGAACTTAGCTTTGATATTTCTGCATATATCTCAGTCATTTATTTGTTCTAAAGCGTCAATTTTATCTGTTACATCATAAACCATTTCATCAAGGACAGTTTTATATGCTCTTATTGTAGCTGAGTTACTTTTTGTTTCAAGCCCTGCAAAGAAACCATTTGTAGCAACTGATAAATTAATAGGAATAATCATAAGCCAATCGTACCAATTGTTTTCTTTAACTCCTTTGCCATAATTATTATGATATTCAACTATGATTTCAACTACATCTAAATAGTTATTGTATTTTGATTTGGTGCTTACTTCTTTTGAGAACT
>OBJC01000090.1_pt1 | contig 17721 bp, 15 predicted proteins | sample 1481521 | NCBI WGS metagenome assembly OBJC01 (sample SAMEA2341961, study PRJEB22496) | metagenome | biome: marine; feature: hydrothermal vent; material: water | place: Pacific Ocean | collected 2011/2012 | reverse complement strand
GTTGATCTGAGGTAACGGTTTTAACGTTGGTTGACATAATGTCTTGGACTTTCATGATATTTTCTCCGTGTGAATTGCTAAGCGAATAAATTTATTATTCTATCGCGTTAAAATGAAACATTATAATTTAATTTTAAACCTGACGCGTTCAGTACCATCTTTAGATTTTTGTGCTATCACTTTGTCATTTTTAATATCGTAATCTAGTGTGCCACCACTAAAAGAATCAAACCCCTGTACTAAATGCGCCTTGCCTTCTAAATGGACAAACTCTTTCTTAATCAAATAAGTGATATTCAGAGCGGTCGCTTCAATAAAACGCGATTGATTGGGTTGATTTTGTTTGTAATGCGCTAATTTATTCTTGTTACCCTTAGCAATCACCTTAGTCACTTCTTTTTGAGAGCTAAAGAGTTGTATTTTCTCAGCACTCAGTGTTAACGAACCTTGCACAACTCTCGCATCACCTGTATAAGTGCTCAGCCCCTTACGCTCATCAATAACGACTGTATAGGCTTTAATATTAATCGGCTCTTTTGCATCACCTGGCAGTGCATGAAGTGCAAAAGATAATAAATACAAAAGAGTAAAAGCCAGCTTATTCATAGCGACCCACCACACCACCGGTTAATTTAATCTTTTGATTTTTAGCATCGTAACGCATACCCGTTGCATGAATATTGGCCACCTTAGACTGGTAGTGTATTCTCTCTTTAGTTCGATAAATCTCACTCTCTCCAGACTGGTCAACAATTAAATCCTTGGTATTGATTTTAGAGCCTGAATCTTGCAAGATTTTCACCTTGCCTAGCAATTGCACAATTTCTTTACGCATATCCATATCAATGCCATCCGCATAGATCTTATTGTCTATTGCTAGATAAGTAGTATTGTTTTTTGAATAATAGTGTTTTTGTCCATTTGATTGGTCAATATAAAGATCTTTGGTTAGTATTTTCTGCCCTGTATCTTGATTGATACTGGTTATACCAATCAATTTCATTTTGTCTTCCTTGGCCTTCATGTGTAAACCCTGAGCAATGATTTTTGCACGTTCACCAAGATAAGTCACTTTCTTGTTACTAATTAAATCATCGGACTTAGTGCTAACTAATAATTCTTGCGTATTCATCTTGTGGGTCACACCAGTGCTCGAATGAATATCTACTTTGCCTTTAAATTTTATTTCACCGCTGTCTAAATAATGAGCACGATCTGAAGTTAAGACGTAATCTGCCTTGCCTTTTTCATTGTAAGTAGTGACTCTTGGATCTAGCAACAGCGCTGGCGACTCTTTAAAATTAAAATAACTTTTAGCCTTAACAAAATGGGACAATTGTTGGCTTTCATCAAACTCTTGCAAAGCAAAATTATCAATTTTTTCTATATAGGACACTTCCTGTGATACGATTTCATTTTCAGTTAATGGTGCTGGTGCCTTACCTTGCAAAGCACTAAATGAATACGATAAGCCTTGCATCAAAAGCCACATAACACCAATAACCACTATAATAAAAACTGTGATTAATAGATTGTGTCTTAATTGAAAACTAACCATTGTGTGTCATAAAAAAATTAGTGGCATTTATGCCATAACGCCTAACAAAATGCTTGATCTTGATACTATAGAACAAGCCATTGTTACGCATAAAATTAGCATACTGCAGTATCGTCATAAAACAACCAATGCATCGATCAAATTCAATGAAGCTAAACAATTACAACAGCTGTGCTTAAGACATAATACTTTATTTATCATCAACGATGATATTAACCTAGCGCAAAAAATCAAGGCTGATGGTGTGCATTTGGGCAGAGATGATGTTTCAGTTGAAGTGGCTAGAGCGCAATTAGGCGATGATGCCATTATCGGTATGTCGTGTTACAACGACATTAATCTGGCTAAAATCGCTCAAAATGAAGGTGTTGATTATGCGGCGTTCGGCGCCTTATTCCCATCAAAAACCAAGCCTGATGCGCCACATTGCTCGCTCGATGTCATTACGCAAGCCAAACAAATGATCACTATTCCTATTGTTGGCATTGGTGGCATTGATTTTAACAATCAACAACAAGCGCTTGATGCAGGATGTGATGTAGTGGCAATGATTAATGCGTTATTTGAATCAACTGACTAACAGCAGGGCAATAAAGCGCGCACTTGATAGGATTATTATAGACTTTTGATAGTGTTTCTTGGTAAAAAAACAGCTGTTTAGCGTGTTGTGATTGCTGTCGATGTATAAATTGATCAAGCGACTCATCAGCCAAAGGCTCTGCTGTTTTAAAGTCAATAATCCATAAAATGTCATTATCAATAAACAGCCGATCAATGGCAATAATACGATCATCCGTAACAAACTCAGCCTCAACCAGTGTCGAAGACCGATCTTTGAATAGCCACTCAAATTGCGGATCACCCTTGGTGTTATTAAGTAGTTTTAATACAAAAACTTGCCACTGATCAATCTCATTTATCGGTGTACCGATTTCAAGCAGTCGCGCTTTAATGTTATCTGCGCTTGGATCAAACAAACCTTGTTCATAATATTGATGAATTAAAGTGCCTAATAAACTCTTAAACAAGCGTTCAAAATTTTGCTGATATTCTAGCGTTTCACCTAATTCTTGTTCTTTGACTGATGGCGTTATTATTTGTTTGAGTCGTTGTAAAGGCGGTGCTTGATTAGATGTTTCAGCTGGCACCTGAGATGCTGGTATTTGATCAAACACATTTTGATAAAAAGGCATGAGCAATGCTAGCAAACTCTTCTTTGCAACTTGGTGATTTTGATTAACATGACCTAATAAATGCAACTGCTGTTTGGCACGTGTCATCGCCACATAAAGCAAACGCATGGTTTCAAATTTATTTTGTTGTGCCTCAATAAATTTTAAATACATATACGTTTGCCCTTCATTCGTATCAAGCGATGATTTAATAGGGGCCAACAATAAAGACTGGTCCGCAAATTCTTTCATGTGCATCATTGGCGAGTCATCATTTCGAGCGCCACGACCAAGCCCTGGCATAATCACCGTGTCAAATTCCAAGCCTTTAGACTGGTGAATAGTCATGAGCTTTACGCTTGCTGTTTCACTCGGTGCATACAGCTCATCTAAGGCGGCCTTAATTGTTCCAATGTCTAATGATTGTTGTTGTTCGCAAGAATTAACAATAGACAAAAACTGGTCTTTAATCAGCGTATCAGCTTGTGATAATGATCGACTAATGCCAAGCTGGTCAATCGCAAAAGTGAGTAATTCAACAAAATTAAACCGCCCTTGATTATCCAAAATCGCTTGTAAGCATACCTGTAAATGTTGTGCTCTTTTTTGACCATCTTGGCTTAATTGCGCTAAAGTTTTTTCGTTAGTTAGTTGCGCATAAATAATTTGACTATCGTCTGCTGATAAAACTAAAAGGTCATCTAGCGTCAGCCCACACCAAGGGGATCGCAATACACTTAACCAGGCCAATTTATCGCCGAGATGCATGAGTGCTCGTGCCAATGAGAATAAATCTCGTGTTAATAGGTGGTCTTTAAGTGGGGTAATTTTTAACGATTCAAACTCAATATTATGCTGCTTTAACAAAGGCGTGATTTCCACCAAGTGTGTTCGACTTCTAACCAAAATTGCTATCTTGCTGGTGGGGCGTTCAGCCAAGGTGGATTGCACAATACCCAATACTGTTTGCGCCTCGTCTGCAAATTGATCATTCGAAAAAGGATGAAAATTAATCGCTTGGTGTTGTATTGTATTTGAGGCAGCTTGAGAAGATGAATAAGCAATAGCACCCTGATAGATATCCTCATGAGTGGGGAAAATATCTTGGAAAAATCGGTTGTTACCCTCTACGATGCTCTTAGATGAGCGGAAATTTGTACTTAATAACAACGAAGTGGGTTTAATATTAGCAATACCGCTTACCTTAACTTGTAAAAATAATCCTACTTGAGATTCTCTAAATCGATAAATCGACTGCATGGGATCGCCCACCAAAAATAAAGTTTTTCCGTCATTTGGTTGCCAATGCTTAATCAGCTTTTCAATGGTATTAAACTGTGAAGCAGAAGTATCTTGAAATTCATCAATCAACAAATGTTGTAGCTGATAATCTAAAAACAAAGCGATATCACTAACGCTAGATCGGTCATCTAACGCTTGGTTGGCATTCAGCGCCACTTCGATAAAATCATGCGCTTGTTTTTGTTCAAAGTGCAGACTTAGTTGTGCAACACAAAGTTTTAATACTTGTGCAATCACTGTCAATGTGTCTGCTTGAATTTTAGAAAAATCGAGCGCAGGTAATTGCGTCACTTGATGTAGCAACTCTCGTAATGAATCTTGCGTCGACAATACCTGCAGATGCTCCATTAACGCATTTTTTTGCGCTTTCAGCTCAACAGGAAAGCCACAATTTTTATCTAACTTTTTGCGCCACAAGCCTTTTTTGTTTAAACACAAAGACTCAATCGCCTGCCACTTAGCCAAGTCTGTCAACTGGTGGCCCGGCAGTTTATCAACCTGAGCTTGCTCACTGTCAGCACTTGATGTCATTAGCTCAAAAAATGATTGATCCAAATGTAACTTAGCCACTTGCTCTAAATGAGACAAATGTTGAATGACAATCTTCTGCGCACTATTTTTTAAAACATCAGCGTCTAACGCTTCGCCCCGATATAATCGCATTAACCATTGATCACGCTTAGACAACATATGTATAACCAGGCGATAAAACTTTTCTACATTGTTATCCAAATACAATAACAAATGAGCAATTGCTTTACTGTGCTGTGGATCATCGACTAGTAGCAGGGTTTGCATTGCGGCTTGTTTATAAGCTTGATTGCGTTGCCATTGTGCCGCCATAATTTGGCGAGGTACTAATTGTGTCTTAGAGGGATAACGACTACTAATCAAACTAGATAGGCCGTCAATGGTAGATATTTTTAAACGTTTGGGGTTGTTTAATACTTGCCAGTTTCGCTCATCCGAACGCGCCATTACAGCTTGCGCCAGATCATAAGTAACTTGCTTGTGTATTTCTTCTGGTCGAGGTTGATCGATTGATTGTAAAGCTGATAGAACCCGTTCCGTTAATTCATCAACCGCCTTATTGGTAAAGGTCATGGCGATAATATTCTCAGGCTCTGAACAAGTGGTCAGTAACTTAAGATATCGCTGTGTTAATAACTCAGTTTTGCCTGAACCGGCAGGGGCTTGAACAATATAAGATTGTGTGACGTCTAAGGCTTGATCTCTTTGTGCCTGATCATTCATACACGCTTATCATTACATTGAATCGGGCGCATTCACACTAAGTAAATTTAACCCGTTAGAAATGACTTGCTTCACCGCACTAATGAGCAACAATCTAGAGTTTCGCAACGTAGCATCTTCGACCAAAAATTCACTGTTATTGTAATAGCTATGGAAATCACCGGCTAATTCGCGTAAGTAATATGCCAGCAAGTGAGGTTCGTAATTAAGCGCTGAAGATTGCACCACATCCTTATAACGGTTCAGTTGTTTGATTAAAGTACTTTCTGCTTCGTTATTAAGTAATGACAAATCAATCGTTGTTGCATCGCCAGCATCTTGCTTCAGTACCGAACAAATACGGGCATGGGCGTATTGAATATAAAACACTGGATTTTCGTTGGTTTTAGATTTGGCTAGGTCAAGGTCAAAATCCATGTGCTGTTCTGATTTACGCAATACATAGAAAAAACGTGCCGCATCATTACCCACTTCATTGCGCAATTCTTCCAAGGTAACGAACGAGCCACTACGCGTCGACATGGCGACTTTTTTACCACCTCGATACAAATTAGCAAATTGCACCAATAGAATCTCTAGCTTGCTTTCATCAAATCCAAGTGCTTTAATAGAAGCTTTAACTCGAGCAATATAGCCATGATGATCCGAACCCCAAATATTAATAATTTTGTCATAACCACGCTCAAACTTTTCTAAGTGATAGGCGATATCCGAAGCAAAATAAGTGTGCATGCCGTTATCACGCACCACAACTCGATCAAGATCATCACCAAAATCTGTGGTTTTAAACCAAAGCGCACCGTCTTTTTCATAAATATGACCAGAAGATTGCAATGCTTCTACCGTGGTTTTTGATAACCCGCTATCGACTAATGATTGCTCAGAAAACCACTGTTGGTATTCAACGCCGAATTCTGCCAAATCAGTTTTAATACCCCCCAGAATTTGATCAATAGCCAAATCAAACACGACTTTATAACTATCGCCCAACTGGGCTTTGCAGTTTGCAATCAAATCATCAATGTGCTTTTCTTTATCGCCACCGTCTTTTGCATCAGCATGCACATCTAAGAAAATATCTAACTTATCCACACCATTGATTTGTTTAGCAATGTCAAAAATGTAATCACCTTTGTAGCCATTGTCTGGAAATTTTTCTGTTTCAATATAGCGCAAGTAAACCGAGGTAGCCAAAATATCCATTTGACGACCCGCATCATTCACATAATATTCGTTGTCTACTTCAAAGCCAACTGCGCGCAACAAATTAGCTACGGTGGCGCCATAAGCAGCGCCTCGACCATGGCCAACATGCAATGGGCCGGTTGGATTGGCCGATACAAATTCAAGTAAAACGCGTTGCTTAGCGCCCACGCTGGACAAACCAAAAGTCTTGCCTTGGTCAATAATTTGACTCACAACCGAAGCATTTGAGTCTTGTGACATAAAGAAGTTAATAAAGCCTGGACCGGCGATTTCCACCTTGTCTATTTCTGCAGAATCTGGCAGATTATCAATGATTTTCTGAGCTAAATCACGAGGCGAGCATTTGGCTTGCTTAGAAAGCATCATAGCGATATTAGAGGCAAAATCACCTTGTGCTTTATCTTTAGAATGGTCAATACGGATATTGTCTGGCACTTCAGTCAGTACGCCATTAGTCACTAAGGCTTCTAAACTTTGCGTTAATAGGGTTTGTATTTGTTCTTTCATAGCCTCTAGTGTGCTTGTTGCCAAGAATCGCCAACACCTACATCAACCACCAGCGGAATGTCTAATGGATAGGTGTCACTCATTAATGTTTGTATTTTATGTGCAAATTCATCCGCCTTTGAAGCTTTCACCTCAAAAACTAGCTCGTCATGTACTTGCATGATCATCTTAATGTCAGGGTTGTCATCGCCAATCCATTGATAAACATCGAGCATGGCTTTTTTAATAATATCAGCCGAAGAGCCTTGCATCGGCGCATTAATTGCTGTGCGCAAAGCGTGCTGTTGTAGCATTTTATTCTTAGCATTAATCTGTGGTAAATATAAGCGCCTACCCATCACGGTTTCAACATAACCTTGTGCTTTGGCTATTTCTTTGGTGTTATTCATGTAGTTTAGGACACTTGGATAATTTTCAAAATAAGCATCGATATAAGCTTTGGCCTCCGTTCTAGACACGTCGATCTGCTTGGCAAGACCAAAGGCACTCATGCCGTAAATCAAACCAAAATTAATGGCTTTGGCATTACGACGATGGTCTTTTGTGACCTCATTAAGCGGCACATTAAACATCATCGATGCCGTGGCGCTATGCACATCTACATCATTATTAAAGGCTTTTAGTAAACTTTCATCTTGTGAAATATGCGCCATAATTCTAAGCTCAATCTGAGAGTAGTCTGCTGCAATAATCACGTAGCCTTTGTTGGCAATAAAAGCACCTCTAATGCGCGCACCTTGCTCAGAACGAATGGGGATATTTTGCAAATTTGGATTGGAAGAAGAAAGGCGCCCTGTGGCCGTCACCGCTTGATGGTATGAAGTATGTAATCGCCCAGTTTTAAGATCTATTTGCCTGGGCAAAGCTTCCAAATAGGTTGAATTAAGTTTAGTCAGTGTACGGTAACTTAGAATCAAATCAACCAGTGGGTGGTCTAACAACTTTAATGCCTCTTCATTGGTAGAAGGCGCACCTTTAGGTGTTTTCTTTTTGGCTTCTAAGCCCAAACCATCTTCAGAGAATAAAATTTGTTGAATTTGTTTAGGTGACTCTAGATTAAACGCATCACCCGCCAACTCAAATGCTTGCGATTCAATGTCTTTCATTTGCGCAGCAATGTCAATTTGCTGTATGTTCAAAGCGCTCACATCTAGCTCTACACCATTGCGCTCCATACGCACCAATACTTCGATTAATGGTATTTCCAGAGTCTGATACAGTTTAGCCAATTTAGGATATTGCGCCAAATCACCATCCAATACTTGATTCAGTTCCTGAGTCACAATTACGTCCTCACAAGCGTAAGGGAACGCTTGCTCTAGCCCGACCTGATTAAAGGTAATTTGCTTTTTCCCTTTGCCCGCCACATCGGCAAAATGAATGGTTTGATAATTCAGATAATGCTGTGCCAAATCATCCATGTTGTGTCGTGTTGCCACCGAGTTCAAACAATATGATTTCACCATAGTGTCATCACTAATACCTTTTAATGAAAGGTCGTAATTGGCTAAAACATGAGTATCGTATTTTAGGTTTTGGCCTATTTTATGAATAGTAGAGTTTTCTAAAATGGGCCTTAATTTTTCCAACACGTCTGCAAAATTTAATTGCTTGGGTGCATCTAAATAATCATGTGCAACTGGCACATAAAAGCTGTCCTTATCTACTAAAAATACCCATCCCACAATTTGAGCATTCATATAATCTAGTGAAGTCGTTTCTAAATCAAAAACAAAAGCCGGGCTTTTCTCTAATCTTTGCACCAATGTTTCAAAAGTTTGATTATCTAATACCAGCGTTTGAGAGTAGTCAGCCATGAAATCGTTACTTGGCACGTTTTCAACCACATCAACCAAAGGTTCAGTTGTTACTTGTACTGCTGACTTTAATGCAGGCGATTCATTCGTGATATTTAACTGTTTAAACCACATTGAGAATCCATATTGCTGAAACAAGCTGGCTAATTTAGCATTATCAGGGCCGGGCTCCTCCGTCAAAATATCGCAAGGTAAATCAACATCAAATTTAAGCTGCACCAACTGATAAGACAAATCTAACAACTCAAAACTATCGCGTAATTTTTCGCCGACTTTGCCATTAATTTGATCTGCATTGGTTTTGATATCTTCAATACCGCCAAACTGATCTAGCCACTTAATTGCCGTTTTTGGTCCCACGCTTGGCACACCTGGGATATTATCCGCACTGTCACCAGTCAACGCTAATAAGTCTAAGATTTGGTCGGGGCGCACACCCATCTTTTCTACTACGCCTGCTTGATCGTATAAGTCGCCCTTCATATTGAGCTGAGTAATATTGTCACTCACGAGTTGCATCAAGTCTTTATCGCCACTAGCAATAATGGTTTTCAACTTGTTCTCATCTGCACAACGACTTAAAGTAGCAATCACATCATCTGCTTCAACCCCAGGCACACACATAAAATGAAAACCCATGGCACGGATAATTTCGTACAGTGGTTCGATTTGCATCACCAACTCTTCATCAGCTGGCTTACGATGAGCTTTGTACTGTGGGTAGAGTTCGTGTCGATGATTTTTACCCTTGGCATCAAAAATAGCAATTAGTTTGGCTTGCGGGTATTTTCGCTGTAAATGCTTAATCGCATTAATAACGCCAAACATAGCACCCGTAGGAAAACCATCGTCGTTGGTTAAATTTTGCGAAAGGGTAGAAAAATAAGCCCTAAATAAAAAGGCCGATCCGTCTAATAAAATAAGTTGATGTGACATGCTAAGAAGTTTTTAGTCAGGTTATGAAAATAATAGAGATACTATTCAGAATTTTACCAATTTTTACTCATTAAGATGAGACTTAACGACATCTTGAGGTATAAAATAGACTTTATTTAATCAAACTGTTGTGACCACTTCTCAAGCACTCATTAGCGCCCATAATATCAGCCTAAGTCATCATAGCAAGCTTGTATTGGATAACGTTAGTTTCGAACTCAAAGCAGGTGAATTTATCACGCTTATTGGGCCCAATGGCGCAGGTAAAAGCTCTCTAATTAAAGTCTTGCTAGGTTTGATTAAAGCTGATAGTGGTGATATTAAACGCTCAGGCGACATCAGGCTTGGTTATACGCCACAGACTTTTAGCCCCAATCCATTTATTCCAATTTCAGTCATTGGCTTTCTTAATTTAAATCAAAAAGTAGCGCAGAATTTTTTACATGAAACAGCCTTGTTAACAGGTATTGAAAGCTTACTAGATTCACCATTAAAAAGTCTTTCTGGTGGCGAGTTGCAACGCGTCTTACTCGCCCGCGCCCTACTAAACAAACCCAACGTCTTAATTCTAGACGAGCCCGCTCAAAATCTAGATGTGAATGGTCAAATGCATTTGTACAAGCTTATTCAAGATATCCACCAACAACAAGGTTGTGCGGTGCTGATGGTCTCACATGATCTACACCGGGTGATGAAAGAATCAACTCAGGTTTTGTGTTTGTACCGCCATATTTGTTGCATGGGGCAACCTGAAACTATTATTAAAGATTCTCAATTTAATGACTTATTTGCCGATCAAATGGATGAATTAATGGCCACTTACGAACATCATCATAATCATTGTCATGAAGATTAGTTCTTGTTCATATTACTGAGCAAACATTTTGGCTGAGACTTGTTGCAAAAAGCTGCCCTTGGTGATTTCAATCAACACATCCCATCTTCCCTTGAGTGGCAAAATCACTTCTACTTGGTATATCCCCTCTTTATTCACGTACATGGGTTTAGAAAAATCGTGTTTCATTTCAAGCGGTCGATAGAAATAAGCAGTAGCATTGGCTTTATTAAGACGCTTTCCCTGCTTAGTGCTGACCGCTGTATAAGTTTGCTCAATACTATGAGTAATGGTTTCAGGTAATTCTAATTCAAGCTTCCAACCTTGCTGAACTAACTTATTACGATTTTCCAAAATTTCCGCATAACGCTCACCCGTTTCATAGGCGTCTGCAACTACCAATCCAGGATGGGTTTCTATTGCAGTGATAATACGATAAAACGTTGCACCGACTAAAATTAAAAACAATACCAACATGGTTACTGCCATTGGGCTTTTATGAAAAGTCATCTAATTCATGCTCTTTGGGGTAAAAAATGATGATTTATATTCTAAATCAGCTTCGCCGCTTGTGACTGAAAATATCACACTATTGTTGTCACCTACATCTTTTTCGAATGCTTTTAAATAAACATAAACTGATTTCACATTACCCGAGGGTATGGTGATATTTCTGTGTCGTCTCTGAGAAGTTAGATGGGCAATTTCACTTTCAAAATCGACATCGACCAGCATTGATTGGTGTGTCTTGTTCATAATCTTTAACTCATATTTATTACGAATCGAGCCATCGGATAGCTGTACAAAAAGCGGCTGTCGATCATGTAACACTTTAAGGTCCATCGGTGCAAGACTAAACAAGCCAGCCCCTAACACTGATAAAGCTAGCACTAAAATAGTTGAATACACGATTACCCTAGGGCGCTTATATAAAGCAACAGAAGGTTTATTAAATTTCATTTCGTCAAGCGAGGTATAACGAATTAGGCCTGTTGCTTTACCAACTTTGGTCATTACTGAATCACAAGCATCAATACACAAGCCACAAGTAATACAGCCATATTCTTGCCCCTTACGGATGTCAACACCGGTCGGGCACACAGCCACACATTGATGGCAATCAATACAATCACCTTGGCCTTTAGTATACTGACCTTTCGAAAGCTTGCCACGCTGCTCTCCACGATAATGATCATAGGTTGGCATAATGGTTTGCTTGTCAACCATCGCCCCTTGAATACGCGCATAAGGACAAATCCACAGACACGTTTGTTCGCGCATATGTCCTGCAAAAGTGTAAGCGCCTAATGAAATGGCAGCAGTAATACTAAGCGTCGTACTAGAGGCAGATCCATCAAAATAATCAGACCATGACACGCCAAAATACAACATCCAAGTAACGCCAGATAAAAAAGCAATGGCTAGCCAAACCACATGTTTACTAATTTTAATCCGAATTTTGGTCAAATCCCACGGCGCTACTTCAAGCTTTCGACGTTTAATAGGTGCCCCTTCAAAAAATTCTTCAACTTTGGTAAACATATCGGTCCAAACTGTTTGGAAACAAAAGTAACCACAAAACACGCGGCCCAATACGGTGGTCATTGCCGCCAGTAGAATAGCTAAGAATAACAACACCATGGTTAGCATCCACAAGTCTTGCGGGAAGATGGTTACATCAAACAAATGATACTGTCGCTTCTCAATATCAAATAATATTGCCTGCTGCCCATTCCAAGTAATATAAGGCGTAATAAAAAAAGGCAGCCAAACCAAAGTACCAAGCCATTTAAGCAATCGAAATTTACCACCCATACGCTTAGCATGAACGGTTTTTTCACCTAAATTTTGCACCCATTGTTCACCTTCTGTATATAGGTTGTCTACTTGGATATTGTCTTTGCTCATTTCCCTTTCATTTGGCATTGAATCAATTCGCAACATCATATCATTAATACGCTTACTGATGCATTGATATAGGTCAATAACACAGCTAAGCATTCAGTATCAAAACATGCCTCTGATATAATGTTCATTTTTTATTTAATGGATTGACCATGAAAGATATTATTGAAGCAGCTTTTGAAGATAGGGCTAACTTGACCCCGCAAACAGCTAGTATAGAAATCAAACAAGCTGTTGCTGAGGCTATCCATTTATTAGATTCTGGCCAAGCTCGTGTTGCTGAACAACAAAGTATCGGTAATTGGACTGTAAACGAATGGCTAAAGAAAGCGGTACTACTATCATTCAGATTAGAAGACAACGTACCAATGGCAGGCGGCTTCACTCAGTATTACGATAAAGTGCCTTCAAAATTTGCCGACTTTACGCCGGAAGAATTCAAAGCAACTGGTGTACGCGTAGTGCCACCAGCCAGTGCACGTCGTGGCTCTTTCATTGCGCAAGATACTGTGCTGATGCCATCGTACGTCAATATTGGTGCTTATGTCGATTCTGGCACCATGGTTGATACTTGGGCAACCGTTGGATCTTGTGCACAAATTGGTAAAAACGTACATCTCTCTGGTGGAGTCGGCATTGGTGGCGTGTTAGAGCCATTACAAGCTTCTCCAACTATTATTGAGGATAACTGCTTCATTGGCGCACGTTCAGAAGTAGTTGAAGGTGTCATTGTTGAAGAAGGTTCTGTTATTTCTATGGGCGTTTACATTGGTCAGTCAACTAAGATCTTTAATCGTGCAACGGGTGAAGTTTCTTACGGACGTATTCCAGCAGGCTCTGTTGTGGTGTCGGGAAATCTACCTTCTAAAGATGGAACTTACTCACTTTACTGTGCCGTTATCGTAAAACAAGTAGATGCTAAGACTCGTTCTAAAACTAGCATTAACGAGTTACTAAGAGGGATTTAGTCTTTCCTTAGAAACTAAAAAACCCGCCTTACGGCGGGTTTTTTTATTGAGTTACTATGTTATTTACTTATTAAACAGTGTGTATAACAACGCAACAGCAACTAAACCGACTAGGTTTGCGCCGCCAAGTTGCCCTACGATTCCAATAATAGAACCGACAACATCACCTGGTAAAAACGCAGCTGTTGCACCGAAGATTACTTGAACAACAACAGCCAACGCGATTAGCGCTACACCAGCCGATGTCAACTCTTTAATCCAACCTGTTATATTTTTTAACATATCTTCCCCTCTTTGTTATAAAAACCCCAACGTTTTTGTTGGTTATTACTTTTTTACTATAAAAAACAAGTTTGTCAAGGTTATTTGATGAAAAATTGCAAATTTATTGTAAAATATGAACAAAAATTGGATAAAAGTTGTAAATTTACAACAATAAAACCCTTATAGAATAAGGGGTAACGCTATTCCAGTGAAAATCACCATGCCGATGAAATTATTATGTAAAAAAGCTTGAAAACAGGCTGTTTTCTCTCTATTTTTGATCATTTTTTGGTGATAAATCATTAAAAATGCAGTTAAAATCAGTGATATGTCATAAAAAATCGTTAAATTGAAAATTTCTGAAATTTTTAATAACAGCAAAAATAAGCAAATTTGAAGCATTCCAATGACCAATTTATCAAATTTTGCAAACAATACCGCTGTGGATTTCACCCCAATTTTTAAATCCTCTTCTCGATCTGCCATCGCATACATAGTGTCATAGATTACTGTCCAAATAACCGTTGCAGCAAATACCCACCAAGCACTGTCAGGCACGCTACCATTCGTTGCAGCAAATGCCATTGGCACACTCATAGCAAATGCCAAGCCCAATATGAACTGAGGCAAGTGTGTCCAACGCTTAGTAAAGGGGTAGAGTATCGCTAGCCCTGCAGCAATAAAGGCTAACTGAATGGTTAGACTATTGGTCATCAGTACCAAACCAAAAGCAATGAGCATTAAGATAAAAAATAAAATCAAAGCAGACTTAGCTGTAATTTCACCCGAAGTGATTGGGCGATGTTGCGTACGTTCAATCAGCTTATCAATTTTTCGATCGGCATAGTCATTAATCACACAACCAGCCGAACGCATGATGGTAACACCTAACACAAAGATAATTATCAAATCTAACCGAGGCCACCCATCTGCCGCTAAAAATAACGCCCATAGGGCTGGCCATAATAGCAAATAAATACCGACGGGTTTATCAAGACGCATAAGACGAAAGTAAGCATTCATAATTTTTTTAAGAAATCTTGCAAGTCTTGCGTTAATGGTGCTTGTACTTTTTGAATCTCATTCGTGAGTGGGTTGGTAAATGTGAGTTGATGTGCATGTAGAAATAAACGCTTCAAGCCTTTTGTTTTTATCTCAGCATCAAATCTTGAGTCGCCATATTTATCATCGCCAGCAATCGGATGGCCTGCGTGTTTAGCATGTGCGCGTATCTGGTGGGTACGCCCAGTCTCAATCAATACTTCGACCAGTGACGCTTCAAAATCTTGTTGATGAAAATTTTTAAGTGGCTGAAAATGACTAATTGCTTCTTTGCCCTTGGCATCAACCACGGTATATCTCGAATTTTGATATAACGGGGCATCGATGGTATGACGTTTTTTACTCCAAGTGCCTTTAACTAAAGCGGTATAACGTTTTTCCATTTGATGTTGGCTGAGCTGTTCGTGAAGATTTTTTAAAACACTGCGTTTTTTTGCAATGAGCAAGATACCCGAGGTTGCCCGATCGAGTCGGTGTACTAATTCAACCGGATCTTTATACATGCTACGCAAAGCTTCAATCACGCCAATGGTTACACCACTGCCACTGTGCACAGCCAAACCACTTGGTTTATTAATAATCAACAAGCCCTTGTCTTCATATAGAACACTATCAGTCAATAATTGTTTCAGATTATCTGATGCTTCAACTTGTCCAGACTCTGACACTCGAATCGGTGGGATACGCACCACATCGTCTAGTTGTAATTTGTATTCTGCCTTTTTTCTCCCCTTATTTACCCGTACTTCGCCTTTACGAATGACTCGGTAAACATGCGATTTCGGCACGCCTTTTAGATGCTTTAGTAGATAGTTGTCTAGACGCTGACCTTCGGAAAATTCATCAACGGTTTTAAAAGAAACTGCCACTATTTTGAGAAAAATAAATCGTTAAAATTCTGCGTAGTTTGTTGTGCAATATTATCAATACTGGTCCCGCGTATTTCTGCCAATTTTTCAGCTACATAATACGTATAGGCGGGGGAATTTGCTCTGCCACGGTACGGTACGGGGGTTAAATAAGGAGAATCGGTTTCTACCAATAGACGATCAGCCGGTACTTTCTTAGCAACTTCGCGTAAATCAGCTGCACTTTTAAAAGTAATAATGCCAGAAAATGAAATATAAAAACCTAAATCTAGTGCCGCTTTAGCAGTTTCCCAATCTTCAGAAAAACAATGCATAACTCCTGCTTGCGCCTGTTCTTGCTGCATAATCTCAATGGTGTCAGCCTTAGCCTCACGCGTGTGAATAATCATCGGTTTGCCTGATTGATTAGAAGCTGCAATATGTCTTCTGAAGCGCTCACGCTGCCAATCAGCTGTGTCTTTTTTAACATGGAAATAATCCAGTCCTGTTTCACCAATAGCGATAATTTTTTCATGATCTGCTAGGGTTAGCAACTCTTCAACACTTGGGTCTTTACCTTCTTGCTCAACAGGATGTACGCCCACCGAAGCATAAATCTGATGGTGCGCTTTTGCCAAGGAAAACACATCATCGAAATGTTCAAGATCAATACAAACGCACAAAAATTCCTCTACTGATAGATCTTTAGCGTGAGCAAGCATGCTTTCCATGCTGCCACCAAACTGTTCTAAATCAACACGGTCAATATGGCAATGGGAGTCAATAATTTTCATAAACCTAATTTTCTGAACCAATCTCTAGCTTTGCCATCTAACTTGCCTTTCAACCCTTCCAGCTCACCCTCTAATTGTCGGCGTACACCTTCTTTAATTTCTTTCTCTCCCAGCCTCAAACCTTTATTCTCAACCTCATCCTGAATTCTACGCAATGCTATTTTCATCAGCTCTGCACCAACACGACTCATAGGGATGCCATTAGGCGTGCCAAAATGATGAATACTCACGTCTGGCACATCAACAACGTCCTTAAACCATTGGGTGTCAATTTTAAGTTGGGTATTGATAAAGTTTAAATCTTTAATAATGACTCGAGCTTCAGCTTGTTCTTCAATTTTAACTGGCTTGCCTTCAACGATACTCTGATCAGAAGTATTTGATATCGATTCTAGACTCTTAAGTAGTGTCACTAAATTAACTTGATTGTCACTTTGTTCAAGCGTGAATAACAAACCATCAAATTCTAAATGCTCAATAACAATTAGATCATCTGTACTTTCAGTATCAATGATCAAACTTAAATGATTTAAGACGAAGGCATTTTCATTTTTAAAATTAGGTGGATTTTTTACTTCAACAAAATCAATGTTAACCTTGCCAGCTGATAGATCACTTCTAAACTCGGTAATATGCACAGGTGTCTTTAGGGCTTGCTGTGCATAAGTTTCAATTGCGCTCTTAGTAATGCCATCAAAGAACAAAGCCATTGCACCGATAACAATCAGAACAAGTACAAATAAGTAGGTCAGTATTTTTTTCATATTTATCCCAATTGTATTTCTAATAAAAATCGATCATCTGATACGTAAGGCACATTAATTTGATGTGCTGTCATCAAAACACCTTGCATCGCTTCTTGTGAAAAATGATTGCCCTTCATCAATAAATAGCGACCATTATCACACAATAAATGTTGAGTGAGTTTTAATGTTTTATCAACTTCAGCAAAGGCTCTTGAAGTGATCTGCCCAAAACAAGTCTGGGATTTGAATGCCTCAACTCGCTCATTAATCACGCTAAGATTATCAAGCTGTAACTGGGTTTTTACAAATTGCATAAATCGACATTTTTTACCAACACTATCAAGCACACTAATTGATAACGTTGGTTTCATAATTGCCAAGACAATACCAGGCAAGCCTGCACCTGCACCCACATCTAGAAGTGGCTCATTATTAACATAAGGCAAGATCGATAAACTGTCGAGCAAGTGTTTTTTAACGCCCAGTTGTGGGTCTCGAATAGCGCTGAGATTATAGGTTTTATTCCACTTAGTCATTAATTCAAGAT
>OBJC01000089.1_pt1 | contig 18163 bp, 8 predicted proteins | sample 1481521 | NCBI WGS metagenome assembly OBJC01 (sample SAMEA2341961, study PRJEB22496) | metagenome | biome: marine; feature: hydrothermal vent; material: water | place: Pacific Ocean | collected 2011/2012 | reverse complement strand
CATCCAAGGACACGAGGGTTGAGGTGCAAAGGAATCGCCGCTTGGCGCCCTGGGCCCTCGACGAGGTCGTGGACAGGGTTGAAGCAAGCCTGGGTGAGGGGACGATGTCAGAGGGTGCGGTATCGGTCCAGACCACCATCGACGCGCTGCTTCAGCGGGTGGCTGAACGGGCGGTGGCTGATGGGCTCAAGGAGCTCGAGGCCAAGTATCCAAGGTCCAAGAATGCAGAGGTGGCAGTCGTCGCGCTCGACCCCAGCAACGGGGATGTGCTCGCGATGGTTGGTGGCCGCTCATACGGGAAAAGCAGCTATAATCGAGTGACGAAAGCCTTGCGTCAGGCGGGGTCGACCGTCAAAGGGCTGAGTTGGCTGGCCTTGGTCGAGGCAGATCACACCATATCTTCATTCACTGTCCTTGCAGATGAACCGATCGAGCGCGAGGTCAACGGCAAGACCTGGGCACCCAATAACTATGATGGCGAGTTTCTTGGTGAGGTCAGCCTGGAAGAAGCGCTCGCTACCAGTCGAAATATCCCCGCCATACACGTGGCTGAAAGCGTGGGCATGGACGCATTGGTGGAGCACTTCGGGCGCCTTGGGATGAGTGGGTTGAAACCATACCCGTCGATGGCCTTGGGTGCATTTGAGGTCACGCCTTTGGCGCTGGCAAGTGCGTACACGGTATTTCCCGGGCATGGTCGGGTTGTGAGTCCACGCTTGATTCGCTCAGTTCGCCGTCCAGATGGGACCGAGGGGTGGAAAGACGGTGTATCCAAGCAGCGGGTCGTGTCGGATCGAGCCGCATTTTTGGTTGGAGACATGCTTGCCGTCACGGTTTCGGAGGGTACTGGGCGCCGTGTAAAACAGTATGGTGTGGCGGGTGAAGTCGGCGGAAAGACTGGCACCACTGACGGCGGACGGGATGCTTGGTTTGTCGGATACACGCCTGAGCTTGTTGTGGCGGTATGGGTCGGCTTTGACCGGGCCAAAGACCTGGGCCTAACAGGCGCTCAAGCAGCACTTCCGATTTGGGCGCGTCTGGTGGCGGGGTCGGGTCGAATGGTTAGCGCCGAGCCAGTGCCCCCCGAGTCGGTCGAGGCAGTCTCGTTGTGTGGTGAGACTGGGGCGTTGGCGACCGCATCGTGCCCTGGGCTAAAAGAGGTCTGGGTGTCCGCCCGTGCAGATAAACCAGAGGCTTGTGTACTTCATGATGAAGGTGTGTTCGCCGGCACCCGCTCAATTATTGAGCGTCTAAGGCTCAAGCTTTTCCGTAAGCGGGCGGACTCTTCATCAGGCGCGATTGGGGCAGATTAAGCCTGTCGACGCCGAAGGCCCATGAGTGTGAGGCCGAATAAAACCCACCCGAAGCCCTGTTTTTTGCCAGCTTGGCTGCAACCACCACCCTTGTATATGCCGGCTCCTAAGCCCAGAAGGCCACCCCTGTCCGTGCTGGGTTCGCAGCCGTCATAGCCATCCATGTTGGGGTAGATGCTGGGATCTTCGTCGTCGCAGTCGGCGTCTACCTTGAAGCCGTCGCCATCGACATCGTTCAGGTCTCTACCGTCGCAATCCTGGTCGATATCATCGTAAGGAATCTCTGAGGCACCCGGGAAGACGGTGGGGTCGAGGTCGTCGCAGTCACCTGGTTCATCCGCCTCACCAGCGTCATCGTCGTTGATCCGGTCATGGCCGTCACCGTCTTGGTCGTAGTCGCTGAGCCCGTCACAGTTTTGGTCGACCCCGTCGTACCAGGTCTCGGGTACATCAGGGTTGATGCGCTCGTTTTCATCGTCGCAATCGGTACCGCCTGGCGCGAATTCAGCGCTTTCATGGCCGTCACGGTCGCGGTCGTAATCGTTTCGTTCATCGCAGTTTTGGTCGACCCCGTCGTACCAGATTTCGGGAGCGCTCGGGTTGATGTCTGGGGCGTTGTCGTTGCAGTCGTCGCCGCCCACGCTGGGGTGGTCAAAGCCGTCGCCGTCCCGGTCTCCATCGTTGCCATCACAGTCTTGGTCGATGCCGTCATACCAAATTTCGACGATGCCCGAATTGATGGCAGGGTCGAGGTCGTCGCAGTCGGACCCGCCCACCACTGTACTCGTCTCGCCATCACCATCTTGGTCGGCATCGTTGCCATCACAGTCTTGATCGATGCCGTCGTACCACAGCTCGGTGGCGCCTGGAAACACGGTGGCATCATTGTCATCACAATCACCCGCAGCCTCAAAATCGCTACTTCCGGTGTCTTCAATGCTTCCGGTGTCTTCAATGCTTCCGGTGTCTTCAATGCCTCCGGTATCGTCCCCGGTGGCCTCTCCGCAAATCAAGTCACATTCCGGGTCGAGTGCAGCCGCGGCGTGATGGCCCTCAGCAATACAGCCATCGCCATCAGCGTCATAGTCGCACCCACCAGCGCAGTCGTTGTCGACCCCGTCGTACCAGACCTCTGCGAATATACCGCTGATCTCTGGGTTGGTGTCGTCACAGTCGTCACCACCGTGTGCTGCGCTGTCAGAACCGTCGTAGTCAGCATCAAAATCGCCATGGCCGTCGCAGTCTTGGTCGATACCGTCGTACCAAATCTCTATTGCGCCAGGGTTAACGGTGGGGTCGCTGTCATCACAGTCGTTGAGATCCGGAAAATCGCAGCCTGATGTGTCGGCACCGATTCCGTAGCCATCGCCATCGCCATCCACACAATCTTCGCAGGCGTCACCCTCACCATCGCCGTCGGTATCGAGTTGGTCTGGGTTGTATAATCCGGGGCAGTTGTCAGCGGAGTCTGGGACCATGTCGCCATCCGCATCAAGCTCGAAAACAGCAACAATAACAGATAGTTGGGAGTCGTCACCTTCGTCGGAGTAGCCAAGGGAGAGGTCGCCGGAACGGTCATAGGGAACCCGATAAAGCTCGTCGTCTAGGCGGGAGTTGAGGGGCGTGCCGCCGGTGGGCAGACCATCGAGGACGTCGCCGTCCACACCCGTGATGGTGTCGGTGTCGTCAACGCCGAAGGAGCCTTGGGTCAACAGTGTGTTCCAGTCCTGTGAGCCACAAGACCCTGAAAAACCCGGTCCGTCGTCGCTTCCGCCAGCACTTGTGGAGATCACGATACCATCCACAATCACCACATCAATTTGGTCGTCGGCGCACTCATTGATGACGCCGTAGGAGACGACCGCGGTGTCAATGGCCTCAGACTCTGGAAGGCCGGATAGGACCACTGCACCGTCCGAGACATTATCGGTGGCGATCACGACGTGTCGGTGTCCGTTGAGGGTGAAATCCTCATAGACCACCGCCAAGGTTGCCCCATGAATACCAGGACCGAAATGGTGGTCGCTCTCGACTTCGCCTTCCTCGTGGTAGGTCACGGTGGTTTCGCCAGGGGTAAAATACAAGCTGGGGATCGCGTAGACCTCTGTGGTTTCAGAGGCGGAAATCAAACTGCCAAAACTGAGGTCAATCCCATTGAGATGCACAACGTCTGCGGTGGCCGCGAAGCCACCTGCCTTCGCGTGGAGAATGAGGAATGCGTCGGTGATGGCTGCGGTGACGGGTAAGAGCAGCTGAAACGGTGGCCCCTCTGCCATGACGCCACCGGTGAGGATGGAGACGTCTATCGCCGACGCATCGACCGCTACTCCACCGCGCACATCACCCTGAAAAAGGATGTCGGACGCGAAGGCGGGCTGGCCCAAGATGAGAAGAGGAAGTAGATGCACGGACCTTATTGAATCTCCAAGAGTTCGATATCGAACACCAGCATACCCGAAGGTCGGCCCGGGCGGCCTTTATAGGCCATTTCTTCTGGGATCCAAAAGCGGGTTGTTTCGCCGGTGACCATGAGTTGTACGCCTTCAGTCCAACCGGCGATGACGCCATTGAGTGGGAAGGCTGCTGGCCGCCCGCGCTTGTGTGAGGAGTCAAAAGTGGTGCCATCGGTCTGCCAGCCAGTGTAGTGAACCTGGACTCTACTGCTCTCGGTGGGGTGCTCAGCGCCAGTACCCGCCTTGATGACTTGGTAGGCAAGACCGGAGGCGGTGCGTTTGGCGTCGGTGGGGGGAGATGCGACGTTCTCGGGTGCTGGGAAACGTTCAGAGACCGAGGGTACGATCGAAACCAACTCAACGTCGAATACAAGCATGCCCGAGGGCGCACCTGGACGGCCTTTGTAGGCCAAATCTTCGGGTATCCAAAAGCGTGTCTTCTCGCCTTCAACCATGAGGCCGACACCTTCGGTCCACCCTGCGATGACCTTGTTGAGTGGAAACTTGATGGTGGTGCTTCGCTTATGTGAGCTGTCGAACATTTTCCCGTCGGTTTGCCAACCCGTGTAGTGAACCTCGACCTCGCTGGTCTTGGATGGGTGAGCGCTGCCGCTCCCTTTTTTGAGCACCTTGTAGGCCAGACCGCTGTCGGTCTTGGTGGCGTCCGCTGGGGGTGCGGCGACATCGGCGGGGGCAGCATAAGAAACTGCATCAGGCTTGGTTTTTGAGTTCACTTTGGTGGCTCCCTCAGTGGGGGTTTCGGCCTCTTGTGTTCCACAAGCAGCAAGCAATAGAGAGATGAATATAATACGCATGGCTGGTGTTTAACGCGCCGGTATGGTGGCGTCGTGGGGGATCGGATGTCAGATGAATCAAGGTTGATCGGCTTGCTGAATCGTATCGATGGACGGGCTTATCCGGCGTACAGAGACGCGGTTGGCGAGTGGGATATGGGCGGCTTTTCGCTGTTTATTGACCATGTTCAGGGCGACCCATTCGCGGCACCTTCTCGGGTGCGGGTTCGGGTTCAAACGGCGATCGACTCGGAGATATGCGCTGATCCAGATTCGCGCCTTGCAGCCGAAGACTGGTTGTTAAGGCAGTTTGGGGCGGCCTTGAAGTCTCGGTCCCTGGGCAGTGGCCGGTCAGGCAGTGTTGGCGTGCTTCGGCCAGGGCCAGAGGTCGAGGAGCGGTCTGCGATGAGGCTCGGGCCGGATGGGGTCGTCGAGGCTCGGTTTCAGCTTGGGTTTCCAGCGCGGGGCCGCCGTGTTTTGGGGAACAATGCCTGGGTATTATTTGACGAGGTTCTTCGAGAGGCGGTGTCGGCGCTCAAAATTACCGATGGTTTGCTGGGCCATGTGGCGAGCGTCGTGCGTCAGCGGGGCTTGAGGCGGGCGGCTTTGGCGGCGGGCTTGGTGGCTTTTGTAGAAGATGGCGCGATTTTGGCCCGAGTGTCTGGTGTGGATCAAGGCCCGCTCGTGGGCGCCGTACCCTTTGTCTCGCCGCCGTCTCTGCGGGTCTCTCTTTTCGTTGACGGAGCGCAGATAGAGGGCATGGGTGTACGGTCAGGTGTGACGGTCATCGTGGGTGGTGGGTTTCATGGAAAGTCGACCTTGCTCAATGCCATTCAGCGCGGCCACCTCGATCACATACCAGGCGATGGGCGGTCGGGGGTTGTGGCGCATCCAGACACTGTGAAGGTCCGCGCAGAGGATGGTCGACCGGTTTGTAAGGTGGATATCTCGGCTTTTCTTGGGCTGCTTCCGGGTGGTCGAGAGACCCGACCGTTTAGTACAGCGGACGCTTCGGGCTCTACCTCTCAGGCCGCTGGCATCATTGAGGCGGTTTCAGCGGGCGCGAAAGTGCTGTTGATAGACGAGGACACATCCGCCACCAACCTCTTGGTGCGTGATGCAGTCATGCGTGCGCTTATCCCTTCGGACAAAGAGCCGATCACGCCATTTGTAGAGCAAGTCACGGGCCTGTCAGCAGACTTTGGCGTGTCGACCATCATCGTTGTTGGCGGGGTGGGAGACTATTTAAGGGTGGCAGACACGGTAATTGGGATGGTGTCCTATCTTGCCGAAGATATGACCGAGGCTGCTAAACGTCTGGTGGGCAATGGGCGTGGGATCGAACGTCGCATCGCCAAGTTGCTGTTGCGCTGCCCAGTCGCTGGGAGCTTTACACTCGGCCGAGTGAGGGCCCGAGATGGGCGAAGGGTTAGCTATGGGGAGCGCGAGATCGACCTGGTCGGCGTGGAGCAAATTTTGAGCGTTGACCATGCATGGTCGGTGGGATGGGCCTTGGGTTTGCTGAACTTGCAGGCCAAAGCAGGGCGTAATGTCGCTGAATGTCTGGACGCGCTCGATGAGGTTTTGGATGTTTCTGGTGTGGATGCACTTTGCACAGGGCGGCACCCGGTTGGGGGCATGATCCGCCCCAGGCGACACGAAGTCGCAGCAGCACTCAACCGATTGAGGGGACTAAAGGTGGAGGTCAAAGCGAGGTAGGGGCACCATCCGGTCAAAACCTGTCCGGAAAATGGCTTGTTAGGGTTGGCGAATGATGTTCCCTTGATGCCATGACTATTTTTCATCCGCGCAGTGTTGTTCCTGTTTACGACAACCGTGATTTTGAGGCATTGTTGATCGCTGAATTGATCCCGTGGACCCACGGGGCGGCCCCGGTTCGGCTCGTTGTGCCTTCGGAAAGCTTGCGCCTCCATTGGCTTCGGCGCTTGGCTGAATCAAAAGGTGCCTTGCTTGGTGTTGAGGTCATCACCCACAGCCAGCTCATTCGGACCATGCTGACCAAGGCGGGTGTGGTCTGGAAAGACAAAAGCATTTGGGTCGAGCACAGGGTGCGTGAACTGGCATCCAAGCGGCCCACCTTAAGGCGGGCTTTGGGTGATTTGGACGATGGCTACGCATTGGTGGCCTCGGCGGTCAACGAACTTTTCGGTGCGGGTTTTCACTATGCTCAAAAAGACGCCATCGTGGACGCAATTCAAGGATGGCCGAAGCATCCAACCCTCAAGGTCGCTGCAAATGTGTCGCCGCGAATCGTGGAAATCATCCAGGTCGCGAGCGACTTACAAGAAGAACTCGAGGGCGAGGCACCATGCACCTTGTGGCAGGCTGTGGTCGAGGTCGTCGAACGTTTACGCAAGCAGGGTGAGACCCTAGCGCCATCCAGGCAGCTTATTTTTATCGGGTATTGCGACGCCACTGGCTGTGTCGCTGACTTTCTGGCTGCAGCTCAGCGCCATGCTGGGGCCGTGATTACCGTTGAGTTTCCTGTGTGTCCCACGCGCCCAGAAGAGCGCGATCCTGGTCAGAGCTTTGCTGAGCCATTTCATGCGAGATTTGGGGGGATGATGGCTTCACCCGTCGGCGAAGTTCGCTCACAAAAGTCCATCCGGTGGCTGTCTGCCCCCGATCCATTTGCTGAGGTTGAGGCCGTGGCTCAACACATCAGCGATGATATTTCTGACGGTATTCCGCCCGAGGATATCGCCTTGGTGGTCCGCAGTATTGCTGGGTGGCAAACGCCCATTCGTCGGGCCTTGAGCGGAGCGGGCATTCCATTCTCTGGTGTTGGGGCCACGGGGCTGGGCGCGGCACGGCAGCGCAGGGTGGAGGCATTGATTGCCACCCTCAGGGCTGGTGTGTCTGCCAGCGCCACTCAGTGGCTGGCGGCCATTGGGCAAGAGGACAATGCCAAGCTTGCACTGGCGTTTGACGAGGGTGGGGTTCGGACTGTTGATGAATTGCCCGATCGCTTTGATGAACAGGCGCTTGGTTTAAGGGCCGTGGGTGGCTTGAGGGTGGTCGATGGGGCCCCAAGGGTCGCGCGACAGTGCTTATCTCCCGACACCGCCCAAGCGTTGAAGGGCTTGAGCGAAGCATTTCTTGAGGCCTTCAAGGCATGGCCGACCACAGCGACCGCCAAAACCCATTGGGGCGCACTTCGGGAATGCCTAAAGAATGGGCTTGCCGTGGTTGCCGATGATGATCTTTGGACGACCGTTGAACAGCTTCAGGACCAGGTGGCTGAACAAGCCGAATTTGACCGCGACGAGGCCATACGCATGTACACCGCGTGTCTTGTGGGTTTTCCAGGTGAGCCCATTGGTGGTGCAGGCGGTGGTGTGGCGGTGCTGGATGTGACCGAGGCCAGAGGCCGGTGTTTTGAGCGTCTGTATGTGATGGGCCTCAACCGTGGGCAATTTCCACGGGTGGTATCCGAAGACGCCTTGTTGCCAGATGCCGTACGAAGAGGCTTGAAGGACTTTTTGCCGGACTTGCGTGAGAAACGCCTGGGGATAGCCGAGGAGCGATTTCTGTTCGCCCAGCTCATGGCCTCGAGTGATGTGGTGATGCTTTCCTGTTCTGACCAAGACGGCAGCGGAAAAGATGTCCACCCTTCTTCCTTGTTGGTGGAGCTGCAGCTTGAAGCGGTCATCGGTGAAGCAGCGCACACCATCTTGCGCCATCGTCCAGCCAGAGAGGTTGGGGTGGCGAGGGGTTTGAGCGGTGCCAAGGTCGCCGATGCCCTGGCCGGCGGTGGGGCGAGTCAAGCACTGATGAGCATGGCGGCCAATAAAAAGGGCAGCTTTGCGGCATATACAGGTCAAATTGGTCCCCCAGTTTTGGCGGAAGATCGCCGAAACCACCCCATGTACGTGACGACCATCGAGGCCACGGCCCGGTGCCCGTGGAAGACCTTTTTAACCCGCGATTTGGGGGTTCAGGAGCGAGCGGACCCCATGGCAGCCTTGCCATCTGTCACTCGCCACCTGTTGGGCCGGGTGGTGCACAAAGTGGTTGAGCGGGTGGTGATGGCAGCGGTTGGCACCGAATCCAGACACGGGATTTCTGATGCGGTGGATGTGGTATGGCCCTCTGATTCTACCCTCAGCGCTTGGGTGACCGAGGCAGCTGAGGCGTGCTTGCGAAACGATGGTGTCGGTTGGCAAGGCTTTGCGCGTGCAGTGGTCCCCAAGGCCATGGCGTCCATCGGTGTTTTGCGTGAGCTCGACGGCGGTCTTGAAGGTGTGTGGGCAGCAGAACGGGAGTTTCGTGTGGCCGGGCCGAATGGGGTGGTCATCGGCTTGAAGGCCGATCGGCTTGATGTGGTGGATGGCCTTGCTGTGGTCACCGACTTGAAGCTCGGAAAGCCACCCACTGATGCCAAAAAAGAAGAGACCCGCAGACGAAAAGTTCTGGAGGCAGTGAGGGCAGGAACCTTGCTGCAGGGCGCACTTTACGCACGGTCGATGCCAGGTGCAAAAGGGAGATATCTCTACATAGAATCCGATATTGATATGCCGGTGCGTGAATTTGAGTTTTTACCGGATGACCAAGAGATTCAGGACATGACCGATCTCATTGTCGAGGAAGTGTCTGATGCGCTCAGCGCAGGGGCGGTTTTTCCGAGGGTGAGCGAGGCGACCAAAGACAAGACCCCAGCGGCCTGTGGGTATTGCCCAGTTCGAGAGGCCTGCATCATTGGAGATAGTGGCATGCGCCAAGCCTTTATGGCCTTGGTTGGCGCAAAAAATACGTCCGCAGCGCAACGGGCGAGGCACGCCCTTTGGTGGCGTGGTCAACCAGGGGAGTCATCGTGAGTCAGTTAAAATCAGATACTGAAGCCCGTCGAGTCGCACGGACGGAGTTTCGCCGTCCAGTCGTTTTGCGGGCCGGGGCGGGCACTGGAAAAACGGCAGCACTTGTGGCCCGGGTGGTGGCCTGGGTGACTGGAGAGGGCTGGAACCGCTCTGTGGCTGCCTTAAAAGACGATGCGAGCTCATCGGTTGTCGCAGGCCGAACCCTTCAGCGGGTGGTGGCCATCACATTCACCGAGGCTGCGGCAGCGGAAATGGCTGAACGCATTGCGGTGGCCCTTCATGCGCTCACCATTGGAAACCCAGTCACTGGAATGGATATTGACGCGTTGGATGCTCAGGCCACCGTGCGCGCCCGAGCATTGTTGCCGGCGGTTGACCAGCTCGAGGTACGGACCATACACGCTTGGTGTCGTAATATTTTGGCCCAGTTTCCGCTCGAGGCACGCATTCATCCAAATTTCGAGGTGGATGCAAGCGGTGATGTGGTCGCGGGTTGGGTGCGCTCCACGGTCGAGGCTCAGATGAGCGCTGCTCTCGCTGGAGACAGGCCAGAGGTCATCCTGGGCTTGCTGGGTCGCGACATCAGCCCGACCGATATCGAGATGGCAGTTCAGGAGTTGGTGTCGAGGGCGATTGAGGTGGGCGACGAGTCAAAAGATCCGTTCAATATTAATGAGTTGAACGCATTCTGGCTCCGTGCTCGAGATGCTGTGACCCGGGTGCTTTTACGTATTTCTGGTGCTTTTGATGGCGAGAAAAAAATACTCAATGGAAAAGCGCTGCTCAAGGGCCTCACGGAATTTCGAGGTGGCCTGGTTCCTGGTGCATCCATCGACGATGTGAAGGGTTTGTTGGCGGTGTATCTCCCGAAAAATCTGAGGAATCATTTGGTCAAAGCCTGGATCAAGGATGGTGGCGGAAAAGCTGAATCTGCAGCCATCGCCCCCTTCGTTACAGCGCTGTCTGCAGAGGCTCAGGCGCTGGTGTACATTTTGAAGTGCATTGAAGGGCTCGACGCCGAGGGATACCAGCTGGCGAAACGATTGGTTTTACCTGCGGTGAGCGAGGTGCAAGATTTAAAGCGCTGCCAAGGCGTGCTGGGTTTTTCAGACCTGTTGGTGCGGGCGGCCCGCTTGCTCAAGACCCCAAAAATTGCAGAACGTGTTCGAGCACGCATCGATCAACTATTGGTCGATGAGTTTCAAGACACCGATCCCGGCCAATGCGACATTGTTCGGGCCATCGCCCTTCAAGGAGAACTGGGTTTGAGGCCTGGGCTATTTTTGGTTGGTGACCCAAAGCAATCGATTTACGGCTGGCGGAGTGCAGATTTGGGTGCCTATGAAGACTTTGTCTCAGAGGTGTTGGCGGCTGGGGGAGTAGAGCACGGGTTGATTCAGAACTTTCGCTCTACATCGAATCTTTTGTCGGAGGTTGACCGCTGTATGGAGGGGCTGTTGTTGCCCATACCGGGCATTCAGCCCTCACATGAGGCGCTTGTCGCAGCGAGAGGCCCTGGGGGCGATGATCCACCGGTTGAGATTTGGGTAAGCTGGCCTTGGGAAAATGGGAGTCCACAGCTGAGGGGCAACGCACAGCCTGCTCGGCTGATTGAGGCATCTGCTTTGGCCGCAGACATTGTGAGGCTGCACGGGGAGGGCGTTTGTTTTTCAGAGATTGGGGTCTTGTTCCGGTCATCGACTGCACTTCATATCTACCAGCGGGCCTTGCGAGACGCGGGCATCCCCTATGAGGTCACCCGTGACCGTAATTATTATAAACGCCGTGAGGTCGTCGAGGCGATAGCGATGATTCGGGCGGTGTTGGACCCAGTGGACACATTGGCCTTGGTGTCTTTTTTACGCTCCGATATGGTGGGGGTTCCAGATGCCGCATTATTGCCCTTGTGGGCCGGTGGCTTCCCTCAGGCTTGGGCCGATTTACAGTTACAGCCTGTAGCGTCCTGCGTGGCACTTATCGCTCAAGCAAAGGCTCAAACCATCCAGGTCGAAGCCCATGTCGATGGGCTCAATAACTTGCGGGATTGGGCAACACGTTTGACTGAGGTTGTTGAGCGGGTCGCTCAGTTACGCAAGTCGTTTTTGGAGATGCCAGCCGATCTGTGGGTGGAGCATATGAGGACGGCATTATTGCCCGATGTCTTGGGGGCTGTGGCCTACCAAGGCGCATATCGAGTTGCCAATCTTGAGCAGTTGTTTCGGGTCTTATGTGGTCAAATTGAGCTGTGCGAAGGCGATGTCCGGTCTGTGATTCGAGGCCTCCGAGATGCCATCAGTCGCGAACGTGAGGCGGAAGAGAGTCGGCCCAGCGGAAAGCGCTCTGCGGTTCAGATGATGACCATCCATAAATCAAAAGGCTTGGCCTTTACACACACCTATCTGGTGGATTTACACCACGCATTTATGTCCTCGGGTGCTTCAAAGAAAACGACGGTTGACCAGCGCCACGGTATTCAAATCGCCGGGCTATGGCCCCCAAGCTTTGACCAGGTCTGGGCACGCTCCCAGCGGATAGAGGAAGCTGAGCGGGTTCGTTTGCTGTATGTGGCAATGACCCGTGCCAGAGACCGTTTGGTCCTGATGGGGGCTTGGCCAGAGACCCTCCGGTCTCTTAATTTCCCTCGGTCCATCATCGACTTGCTCGGGGCCCGCACACCGGGTTTACCGGATGCCCAGGTCCTGGCTCAAACCCTTTCGCCAGACCAAGATCAGGTAGATATTGACCAAATTCGGTGGGTTTTTCCAGGAAAACTGGGCCGGGTAGCACCGGCACCGGTAGCCGGCGGCTCTGATTCGGGGGCCAGCGTGTTGGCCGCTACACCACTCACGGCCCTCAAGGCGGCTGAACACCGGCAGGGCCGTCGATGGTCAATGGGGCCTTCTGCCACATCGGATAAAGTTCAAACATCAGCAAAGGGTCCACCCTTGGCCCAAACCCAAAGGCGATGCGACACAGCTTCGGGCGTTACCAAGTCTAAAGTGGCAAAAGGTGTGGGCACGGCGATTCACCAATTGATTGAGGATGTGGCGAATGGGGCGGGGGACTGCTCCGATAAAGCCCTTGATGATGCTCTGAGGTGCGCCTTCGAGGGCGGAGCGATTCCCGATGAGGCCAATGAACGCGCTCGGGAGCTACGGGATGTATTTGAGGGCGGTGAGTTGAGCAAATATCTTCAGTTAGTAGAGGTTCTTGGCACAGAGGTGTCGATGATTCTCAGGGCAGACGACGAAGGGGAAGGGCCAGTGGGCGCCTGGGCCGGGTCAATCGATCTGCTGTACAGGTGTCCAAGCACGGGCAAGGTGGTTGTTGCAGATTATAAAACCGACCGATTGGCGGGTCGCTCAGCAGAGGATGTGGCTGCCCATCATGCCCCACAAGGCCGAATTTACGCCACCGCGGTTAAAAATGGTCTCGGGCTAGATGAGTTCCCGGTATTCGAGGTGTGGTTGGTGGAGAGTGACCAGCGCGTGGTTGTGACTTGATCAGTCGGCGACACTGCACCAGTTTAAACTGCTGATGGTCTCCAACCCGAGTTCAGGAGTGCCGGCATGGTGTACGCGTGGACTGCCCACATGAAACAACGAAATCCAGCCCGATCCATAATGCCTGACTGAGGAAGAACGAAGTTCACACCTGCGCAGTTTGCGATGGCTTAAAGGTTGAGCGCATTGGCCATCACACCCAGGGCTGGGCCTAAGTCAAAACGCCATCAATGGCATTTTCGAACAACAGTGAGAAATCATCTGAATCGAAAGCGATGGGGTTGGTGGCGGTGGATGAGTCGGCCACAGCAGCAGGTGCAAAGGTGGCGATATGGTCATGGGTCATGCCCAACGACGCGAGGGTGTGGGCGATATTGAGGTCTTCGCGGAGCTTAAGGATCCAAGCGAGCACACCATCGAAACTCTCGTCGGTCAGCCTTAGATGCCGCGCGAGTGTGGTCATCCGACCAGCGATGGCATCTCGATTCGCGACCATTACATAGGGCATCACGATGGCATTGATGAGCCCATGATGTGCACCCAAACGCGCGCCGATAACATGGGACATGCTGTGCATTGCGCCGAGCCCTTTCTGGAATGTTGTTGCCCCCATCAACGAGGCCGCCATCATGCCGCTGCGGGCGACGATATTTTGAGGTGTGTTCACGGCGGTGCGCAAATGGGCATGAACCAAACGCATACCCTCAAGGGCGATTCCGTCTGCCATTGGGTGGTTCCCTTTTGCGCAATAGGCCTCGAGACTGTGGCTGAGGGCGTCGATGCCCACTGCTGCCGTGATGTGGGCGGGGAGACCAATGGTCAGTGTTGGGTCGCAAATGACGCGCCCAGGCAGCATGGCAGGATGGAAGATTATCTTTTTGCTGTTGCTCGCCTTTTGAGTGATCACACTTGCACGGCCCACCTCGGATCCTGTTCCTGAGGTGGTGGGAACAGCGACCAGAGGGGCCATCCCCGCTACGTTCACTCGGTTCCAGTTGTCGGCGATATCTTCAAAATCCCACAAGGGTCTGTCCTGGCCAGACATCATGGCGATAGCCTTTGCAGCGTCGAGGGCACTGCCTCCACCGAAGCCGATGACCCCATCATGTTGACCGGCGCGGAAGGCGGTCACACCATCGTCCACATTTTTTCCGACTGGATTCGCATCAACATCGGAAAAGACTTTCAGGGCCATACCTTGAGATTTGCCTGCCTCAAGCGCGGTGCTCAAAATGGGTAATCGGGCAATACCAGGATCGGTCACCAGCAGAGGCCGACGCATGCCCAACGCCGCTGCAGCTTGGGCCAACTCTTCAATGCGGCCGGCACCAAAGTGGATGGAGGTGGGGTAGTTCCAATTGGCGGGGCTATCGATACCCATCATGAAATACCTGTACGAAGATGAAAGGACTTCGCGCGGCTGAGGTGCTCAAAACCCACGGAGGACAATGTGGTGCCGCGGCCTGTATTTTTTACCCCAGTCCAGGCCAAGGCTGGGTCCAGATAGTCGCACCGGTTCAAAAACACGGTCCCAGTCTCAAGTTGGTCGCCGATGTGTTCGGCCTGGTCGAGGTCTGGGCTCCAAATCGAAGCGGTCAGGCCGTAGTCAGAATCGTTGATCAGCGCGATGGCTTCGTCGTCATTTGAGACCGTCATAATGCCCATGCAGGGGCCAAAGGTTTCCTCCGTCATAAAGGGCATGCTGTGGTCGACGGCACTCAAAATTTGGGGGGCCAAATAGGGGGTGTCCGCACGGTCAGCGCTAAATCTCGCAGCGTCGAGGTGTGGGTGTGCCCCGGCCTCGAGTGCCTGAGTGAGCTGCCCGCGCACCATGTCTGCGTTGCGTTGCCGAACCATGGGCCCCAAGGTGGTGGTCTGCTCACGCGGATCGCCGAGCACATAGGTTTTGGCCTCATTTACTGCACGCTCGATAAACTCTGCTGCCACATCTTTGTGCACATAGACGCGCTCGACACCGCAACATGATTGGCCGGAGTTAAAAAGCGCGCCTTCGACCACGCCTGCCGCCGCAACGGCAAGGTCAGCATCTGCACGGACATAGGCGGCATCTTTGCCCCCAAGCTCTAGTCCCGCTCCGATAAAACGTTTTCTTCCGGTTCGTTTCGCCAAAGCCGCCGACACAGCAGCCCCGCCCGCGACTGAACCGGTAAAGCACACATGGTCAATACAGTCGTCACCAAGGACGAGGGCCGTGGCCTCGTGGCTCATATGAAGTACCTGAAATAGGCCGTCGGGCAAGCCTGCAGCCTTAAAGGCGGCCCCGAAATGCTCTGCGGCCATCGGCGTCTGCTCACTGTGCTTTAGAATGACCGAATTGCCGCTCAAAATGGCGGGCACGACGGCGTTAACCGCACACAAATATGGATAATTCCAGGGCGACAAAACCATCACAACACCCAATGGCTCGCGGCGAATATACCGTTTAAATCCAGCTTTTTCATCGAGGTGTTTGTCAGCCAAGCACGCTTGTGCGATGCCCGCCATATACCGGGCTCTTTCTGCTGTTCCGCTGACTTCAAAAGAAGCATACCGGCTTGGACGCCCCATCGACATCGTGAGGGATTCGCAGATGTCTTCGGTCTTGGCCTCAAGCGCGCTGACAAAGGCCTCGACGAGATCAATGCGTTCTGAGATGGCGGAGCTTCGCCACAACTTGGCTGCTGCCTGAGATTTATCTAAGGTCCGTGCGATTTGGCCCGGATTGGAACGCTCCATGGTGAGATAAACCGAGCCGTCCACCGGTGAGATGACATTGAATCGTTGTTTCATGGTGTCCTCAGAGGTCTGCTTTGCCAGTGCGGTTTCGGTTGAGCAAGATGCCCATGGAGATCACAGCACCAAGGCTCGCAGCCAATAAAACCTGGAAAACTGCAGAGGGGCCCGATTTTTCAAGCAAAGGACCGACGATAAACTCTTGGGCCACCGAGCCGATGCTGCCCATGCCGTTGATAATGCCAGCCGCCAAGGTGGCGCGTCTAAGGTCTGCGACTTCGATTGCCCCGGCCCCAGTCATGAGTGCGTCGGGTCCGTACAAAAAGAACCCAATAAGCCCCAAAGATCCGCCCATTAGCCACAGGTTAACGCTGCCAAAAAAGTAGAGAATCAGGGTGGAGATGCCGAGCGCGAGTACGAACAGAAAACTGATTTTGGCGCGACGCCCCCGAAAAAACTTGTCAGAGAGCCAGCCCGCGGTGATGACGCCCGCGATACCGGCGAGGTCAAAGGTGGTTGAGAGATACCCCGCGTCTGAGCCCGACATGCCGTAGTTATTGGAAAGCATGTACGGGGTCCAAGACCAGATTGTGTAGCGAATAAACTTGATGAAAAAGTAAAAAACGCCCACCAGCCCGATGTTGATCATGACTGTTTTGTCCCAGCCCACACTGGATCCGCTTTCAAACTCATCTGCGGCATCAACAGCGATGGCCTCGAGACCAAGATCTTCTGGTTTGTCCCGCTGATTGAAAACAAAAAATACCAACACGGCCAGCAGCACCACCGTGCCTGAGAAGAACGCGTACCGGTAGCCCAATGTCCCAAGCAAAAAGGCGGCCATGGTGTTCGCAGCGACGCCGCCTACTTGATAATTTGTGGCCCAAAGGCCCATCACTGTGCCCCGCTCAGCCCTGCGAAACCACATGGACATGGCGCCGACATTGCCAGACCAGCCTGTGCCTTGAGCCAGGCCGTTGAGGGTCATCAACACCATGAATGTGGCCAAGGAGTTGCTAAAGCCGAACATCAGGTTGACCCCAGCGCTCATGCCCATGCCCCACAGCAAGATCAAGCGCGGGCCCCATCGGTTTCCAGCAGCACCAGCGGCAAATTGACCCAGGGTGTAGCTGATTAAAAAGGCACTGCCGATCCAGCCCAAGCTCGTCGCATCAAAGCCGAGTTCAGCGCCGAGTTCAGCTTTGGCAATATAAAACGGCTTTCTGCAAAAGTAGTAGCCAGCATACGAGAGCCAGGTCGACGCAAAGATGCGGCGTCGCCATTGTTTTTGTGCGGGGCTGAGGGTGTCTGACATGAGGCCAGCTATCCGGTCTTGGACGGTGTCGCCCCCTGGTCGGCGGACTCTTCGTTGCTTTCTTGGCCATCCCCAGGGTCGGCCAACGCCTCACGTTGAAGGGCCATCACGGCCTTATGAAGAATGTCCTCTTGTGCCATGGACAGTTCTCGGAACTCAAGCCCGAAGCGGGTGCTGTCACCTGTGCCCGGCTCAGGGGAGCGGCGAACGCATGTGGCACGGATTTCGATCCATTGATCGAGCAAAGGCAAGCATAGGTTGACGCGGTCGCCTTCTCTCAGATTATGTTGGGTGTCGACAGCGCAGCCCCCGATCGAGAGATCGACCACTTGGCAAGGGTAACTTTCACCGGTGGCCATCCAGCTACCACCATCTGCAGTCTGGGCGAGTGTGTCGGCCCGCAAGTCGAACAATGTCAGCACCCTAAAGCTTTCTCGCTGGTTGTAAACACGCAGGTGTTTCGGGAAGCTGATGATCAGCAAGTGGGTGCCCTGAGCATTGGGGGTGACACCCTCGAGTGGTGTGGCAATGGCCCGAACCACCCTGGAGTCTACTTGGTAAATACCTTCGTTTTGGCCGATTTCGACGGTCACCCAGGTGTCGAGCGGGACGGATGTGCCAGGCTCTCCTGGTAGTAAAATGGCCACGCCAGATTGGTGCTCAATGGTCATGCCTGGAGAGCAGTTTACCACTGTTTCTCCATGGCTCATGATTCGGATAAACTTTGACTTACCCATCACCCTGGCCATGGACCTTGGGCCCAGGCTTTCCCAGGACAAAATGCGGGTTGGTGACCGGCATTGTGCCCAAAAGTCCTCCACTATACCTTCACGCTCGCTCAACATAAAGCGTGATCGACCTTCCTCGTGCGACATGAAAATCTGGTCTTGTCTGGACCTCGGGCCGCCATCGAGTCGACATGCTTGCTCGATGGGTATGCTCAAATGGTCTTCGCGAGAGGCTGGGCCACCAAGTGGCAAAAATAAAACTCGCGTTCGGAGCAGCAATAACCACCCAAATCGGACCTCGTTTTCCCCTTTGCTCTCAAGGGCAAATGCTGAAAAAACAATTTGCTCTCCGAGCTGGTAATCGATTTTAGTGGTCCACGAATCGAGCGCTTTTTGATAGCGGGGGGCGTAATTTTGGCCCTGGCGCATGGCGAACTGGTAGTTGCGGCTTTGGACCAGGCTGCGGAGGGCCTCGAATTGCTCGAT
>OBJC01000088.1_pt1 | contig 18198 bp, 16 predicted proteins | sample 1481521 | NCBI WGS metagenome assembly OBJC01 (sample SAMEA2341961, study PRJEB22496) | metagenome | biome: marine; feature: hydrothermal vent; material: water | place: Pacific Ocean | collected 2011/2012 | reverse complement strand
GTACGCCCACCCCTACCCAAAGCGTATCGGAAGCGACATAGCTGCCATAAAGCCAGACATCGTCTTGGGCCCGTTCGGTCTTGAGCACCGCCCCAGGCTGCTGCGTGATCAACTGCTTTTGGGTGTAGCGCTTGGCGCCAATATTGAGGGTGGGCCACAGCTGATTATTCCAGTAGGAGACCGCAACGAGCTTGTCCTCACCCAGGGTTATCCGGCCTTCTAGCTGGTGTTTTTCGGCGTAATCCCCCACATAAAAACCCGCTCCTGCCTCGATATTATGCTCGGTGGCCAACAGCACAGGCCACCCGCTCACCGGCATCATCGGCGCGCGGTACCGGTGACTCCGCGCCTTTGCATCGACGGTCAACGGTGCAACTGCCCAGTGTGTTTCTGCGGGAACGCAGGGCGTGGGAGATGTCTGGCACATACCCCCATAAGCCACGACTTCATCCAACATGGACGCCTCACGCATGCCCTGAATCCGCACGCCATGGCCCGTCACTGCCGTATAAAAAAGGTGGCCACCTTTAGCGGGGTCTACCCCATGCGCTCCACCCAAAAGATTGGTTTTTCGAGCAACCTCGCCAGACTCAAAGTCGAGGGTATAAACATTGTACACCCCATCTCTATCCGACGAAAACCACAGTAATCCTTCAGGCCCAACCACAGGCTCAGTCTCGACAAAAGAGCTCTGTGTCAGCCTGTAAAGCCGGTCATCAGACATCTTATATAGCCAGAGGTCTTGCTTGCCTCCATGATACAGCGCCATCACCACAGCGCTGCTGTCTGCCAGCCAAGAGATGCCCTGAATTTGCGTCCCGTCATCAAAATCGGTGAGTTGACGACGGCCACTCCCATCTGGCGCTATCGCTACCAAATTATGGCCTCCATCGCTGTATCGAGAAAAGGCGATCGTCTTGCCATCGGGTGACCAGGCCGCCTCCACCGCCCTCAGTGTGTTTGGAATGGGCGCCCAGTCCACCCTGAGTTCCTTGGTGTGGGTCCGAATTTTCCCGCGAATAAGCTGCGACCAGTTTTTGCCGTCCAAATCAACCTGAAGCCCATTGTCCATCGCCCACCGTGCAACCGGATTCCCACGCCGAAAATCCTCTGGCCCCACCACAACCATCTCGCGACTATCCGGTGCCCACGCCACCCGGCCCGGCACTGCCCAATAGGCCCCAGTGGTCTTTTTCGCCCACCTGGCGAGTGCACCATCATCATCGGCACCGACATAGGAACCACCGATAGCCCCCCACTCCATGGGTTGAATATGGCGAATGTTCAGGCCTTGGTCGAACCACGCCATGTACTGGCCGTCGGGAGCCGTGGAGGGATACTCTGACGGGCCACCGTGGCCATCCATAATTGAATCCTGGGCCTGTTTGCTCAGGCCTTCCCACCCACCACCTCGGGCCTCCCACAAAGGGCGAACCAGAGCCAAGGCCGACCCCTCGACAAAACCCTCACCCCGAATACGGGCGATTTGGCTACCATAATGCTGGTCCAGATGGGCGCGCCATGCAGTGTAAAGCGCCTCCAGGCTGCTTCCGGTCGCGTCATGCACCACCCCTTCCCATGAGGCCCGCCAGCCGCTGGCGTTTACTTTGGCCATATCGGCCATAGAATTTGGGCCGACCGCGGTCTGAAGCCAGCGAAAAAAGCCGTGACCAAGACTGTAACCACGCTCTAGCTCGAAACCTGTTTTACCCCTAGCACTGGCCCATTCATCCAGACTGAGCACCCGTTCTTCGGCCACGGTTGTGCGCAAAAAGGCTTCTCGAGCAGCCCCCCACTCATTGACGCCTGCACGCTCCGACACATGCTCCGCACCGCCCTCTGCCCACCAAAAAGGGGTGTGGGCGCTCACCTGAAATTCAAAGCCAAAATCGGTGCTAAACGGCGTATTCAGACCCGACATAGGGTCATCTTGCACCAGGCCGCCAACCCGCACAGCGCTGACCTGTTGCGACAATGAATAAGCGGCCTTTAAACTGACAATATGGGCGAATTCATGGCCGACAACATCCGATATATAATCCGATCGCCCACGTGGCCGATACACCGGCCCCCACCCAGCCCCGATGGCAATCCAATTGCTCTGAGGCACCGCAAACCCGTTGCCTGCCCACCCCACATCTTGGTCGTAGACAACGATATGGGTTTTCTCTTCGACAAAGGTGTTGAACCTCGCGCAAATCTTTGGGTATACCTGCTCGGCAATATGAGCGATTCGTCCTGCGGTATATGTGGTCGTGAACCAATGCGGGTCGGACCGAACCCGGCTGGATTGCGGCCAGTGAATCGAAAAATGCTCGGTCTCCAAAGTATGCCACTGGACGTCTGGATGGTTGTGGACATCGCCACCGGCCCCAAAAACCATACCCAAGCCAAGGAGCAAGCCTACCATCGCTTCATCCCACGAGCGCCAAGACTAAACCCCGGCTGGGGCGACAACGCCTCAAGCCCCATGTGCGCAAAGGGCCGGGTGTCACCACCGATAAGATCACGGCCAAGCCAAAGCTCAAAACCGATGGACTCCCCCGGCTCTACGCCCAAAATCAGGCGCCCATCCACCCAGTTTCCGCCCGTGTGGGTGTTCAGTCTGGGCCCGACATCAGAGCCACCGGCAAACATGGCGTCCTGAACGCCCCGATAATCGACCCCCACCCCAAAGTTCAATTTTGGTCCAAGCCCCACCAAAACCTGCGCAGACGAAGACAGCACATCCCCCGGCGAAAACGCCCCATTGGCTGGACCGTCCGCCACGTAAACATAGCCGACCACCCCTGAAAAGCGGTGGGTGTAGCCAAGCTGTACCCCCAAGCGCAGCCGTTCTGAAAACACCAAGGCACCGTGAATATGACCCCCAAGATCGGTGGTGCCTGTGCCGGTCAAAATCGATGGCCAGTGCTTGGAGACACCAACAGCCGAGGGCCACTCAAGTCCGCTCGGCACTTTGAGGTCCGCAGAAAACGCAAGACTGTGTGGGCCTGCACGCCAAGGCTCGGCCACAAAGCCCAGATGAGCATCGCCAATATCGATGGTTCTGATGGTCTCCGCTTCGCCCAACTCCATGGTGGCCACCACCAAGGGCACACGCCCGTAAAGGCTCACGTGGGTCGAAAAACCTTGGTTGAGCTCTAGCCAAAGCCGACTGTAGTGCCAACTCATCCCGGCTGGCCTTGAAAGGCGTCGGCCATCGCCATCCCGAAAATGTGTGGACCGCTTGGTATCGACGGCAAGCCCGGCCACCACGGCGTTTTTGGGCAAAACAAAGCCCCCAATCAGCGGCCTTGCCACGGCTGGCGACGACATCAGCACCAGCCATCCAACAAGACAGAGCCAATCGCCGACACAGATCACCTTGCGCTGATTCATCGTGTCTCGCCTAGTCTCGCGCCTCGATCAAAAACTCCACCCGGCGATTGAGCTCCCATGCGTCTGGGTTTTCTCGGGAGTCAAGCGGCTCTCGCTCACCTTTACCGACAGCTACCAAGCGATCAGGGCTCACGCCTTTTTCGATTAAAAACTGTCGAACCGCCTCGGACCGTTCCTGACTCAACTCTAGATTGTAAGCATCTGAGGACCGGGAATCCGAGTGCCCTTCGACCCGCACCCGCTTGACCTCAGGGTGCGCCAACATCGTTGTGGCAATGGCCGACAAAATCGCGAAGCTGTCTGGGCGAATTGTATTTTCGTTGACCTCAAAATAAATTTTGTCGGTGATTCGAATCGCCTGGCGGGTCACCCTCACCTGAGGGGGTGGGGCCGCAGGGTTCAACACAAAAACAGCCTCGAAGGGCTCGCCCTCTTCGACCGTAAAGTCATCTTCAAAGTCATCAAAACCTGGCGCAGTCCCGGTCACTGACCACACACCGGCAGTCAGAAGGGTGTCGACTTTCGCGGAACCACCCGCCTCTGTATCGTCGTCTTCGTTGACCATGCTGAGCACCAGATCATCAACTGGGTAGCCATAGGGGTCGCGAAAGAGCAGGCGCACAGGGTTGAGCGCGTCTGGGCAGCCATCGGCATCTTCGTGTCCATCGAAGTCTTCGGCCTGGTCTGGGCAGCGGTCTTCACGGTCAGGCAACCCATCATTATCGGTGTCAACCACAACCTCAGGCTCATAGCCCACAGATAAAAGGGAGCGATAGGCGCTTGTGCCAATGCCTTGACTCAGGCCAGCGCCCAAACCCAGGCGGGTAACAATGCGATCGTTGAAGCGATACCATCCACCGACCATGCCCTCCCATGCGCCACCGGCTGTGCTGCCCATATCTGAAGCCGTCAGGTGGCCCACAACATCGGTAGAGACCCCAGCGACCTTGCTCAAGCGATAGCCCAAGCCAAATCGGGTGGCGATTTGATTGCCAACGGTGATGTTGTCAAGCTCGGCTGGCGGACGCCCACGAAAGCCCAAATTGGTCACAGCGGTGATGTCGCCGATCCGTTTATCGACGATAACAGCCACCTCGTAGCCAATACCTGTACCACCGATGGGCAAGTCTACGGTGGCGGTTGGGGCCCCAAATCGCGTTGAGACTGCCAAACCAACAGGGGAGCCTTCAGGGTCGGCGATGGTGCCACGCAGGTCGATGGCCAGATCGCCCAAGCCCCCGCCTGTGTCGAGCACATCTGAGCTTGACGCCAACACAACCGGCACATCAAGCCCAATGCGAAAACGACTCACTGTGTACCCAAGGATGAGGTCTGCGGTCACCAAATTACCAAGAATCGACACGTCCTCTTTGGAGCCATCGGGCCGAAAGGTCAACATGTCCGCGGCCGTGGAGAGCACAAAACGACCCATCAAGGTGCCCGAAGGTGCCAGCCCCGCGTCATCTGTGAGCAGTGTGTACTTGGCATCGATGGTCGGGCGGACGTTTTGTACGTCGAAAGCCGGCAAACCATCCTGTGCATGGGCGACGGTGCCGAACAGAAGCGCGAATGAACTGAAACCAAAGTGCATGGAACACGATTAGCACATCGGGCCTCTACAAAACAGCCCCACCCTAGCCGCCCATGCCCGCGACCACGCCTGAGGCGATCACTCGAGCCTCTTCAAGTTGAGCACCGAAATCACCTAAATTCCAAAAGCGTGCCCCTGAGCGCGGGGTGTGAATCCGGCAGACATCCAACGGAATATTTTTAACATCGGTGTGTCCCCCTCCGGATCGATCGACCAAATGAAGTACCGTGGGACGCACTCCCCGAATGGCGCGCCAGCCCTGAATCCCAGTGCGGTCAACCACGCCACCATCTCTGTAAGCCACGCCGTCGATGACCACCGGCGCGAAAACATAGGGAATGGCGCATGAGGCTGCGACGGCCTGAGGAAGAGGGCCCTTTGTGAGAAGGGTCGCCTTGCCACCGGGGTCGACCACCCCAACAGCGAAGGGAATCTCCAGGTCTTCAAAACGCGCCGGGAGCCAGGCGGTCAACTCTTGAATCACTGCCCCCATCGAAAACAGGCCGCGCCACATATGCGGGTGAAGATGCATCATCGAAAGCGGGGTTTGGGCCGACAAACGTTCAGCGATTTCTGGGATTGGAACCCCAGCCGCCCACAGCGCGCCAACCAAGGCGCCAGACGAGGTGCCACACAGAGCGCCCACCTTAAAGTTGGCGGACTCAAGCGCCTTAAGCACACCAATATGGCGCGCAAAAGCTAAAAAGCCGCTGGAAAGTACAAGGTCGTGGGCCATCGATTGGCGTATAACGGTGTGGATGCGAACTTTGTGGCCAATATTTACCCTGGCAATCCTGTGGGCGGTGGGTCCGGCCTTGGGCCCACTGCTGGACGGCCAACTGATCGGCCACGGCTTGACGGATTTGTACCCGAGCGTGTGGGGCTTGTGGGCCTTCGCTGAGGCACAGCCTGGTTTACCGGACCACACCGCCTGGCTCGGGTTTCCTGGAGGCATGGGCTATGCGTACTCGAGCCCCATTAAGGGCTGGTTGGCGGTGGTGCTGATTCCAATATTTGGGCTTACGAACGCCTGGAATCTGCTGGTGATCGCAGCGCGGGCAGCCACCGTACTGTGTGCTTATGGCGCAGCGCGGGCCTGGGCTTTGCCCCCCCGAGGCGCTTTAGCCGCAGCTGCGGTGTTTGGATGCAGCCCATTTTTTCACGGCTATGCGGTAGAGGGCATCGCTGAGGGTACTGACGGCTGGACCTTGGCCCTATGGCTGTGGGCCCTCGGACGACGCCGGTTTCGACTGGCTGCGATTCCTTTTGCGCTCACCATCGTGTCGAGTTGGTATTTGGGCATGGTGGCCTGTCTGCTCGCTGCCATGGCGTTGCTGAAGGACCGGCGGGTGGCGTGGAGCGCCCTGGGCTTCGTGCTTGCCGCCCCCGCCTTGGTACAGTTTTTTAGTGCATTCTCAGGTGGAGAGCCCCTCAATGCGACGATCAGGGCAGCGATGGGCGCCCACTTGGTGATCCCAAATCCCGGTATTGGCCCCGGGACCAACCCCTTCGCAATGAACGCATATGTGGGCTTCACCGTGATGGCCGCGGCTTTGGCGAGCCGAACAAGATGGGTACTGGCAGCAGCGATACCGGCATTTTTGAGCCTGGGCATTGGCCCCATCTACGACCTACCAATCGCAGAGATGGTGCGTTTTCCCTACCGCTGGCACGCTGCCACCTTGGTGTTGTTGGCACCGGCTGTGGGGATTGCTGCGAGCCGTTTTCGCTGGGGCGGCTGGCTGGGTGCTTTGATTGTGATCGAGGGCCTAGTGGCGAGTCCTGTTGAGCCGTGGCTTCCTGGGGCTGATGCGAACATCCCCGCCTACGTCGCGCATATCGATGGCCCCGTTTTAGAGCTCCCCGGACCGTTGGCCATGGCACCAGGGCGCATCAACCGCTCAAGGCACCGCGCCCAATACCTGATGTTCTACCAAACAGCCCATCGCCAACCCTCGCCATGGGTTCCAGACTTCAACAGTGTGGGGGTGCGAGATACCGAGCATGCCGATGTCATCGCGACCTTCACTGCCCTCGACAAACTGAGTGGTCTGCCACTGCCGGAAAACCTGCCCCTCAAGGGCCTGGCCGCGATGGGGGTCGAGTATGTCGTCCTGCATCATCGTGAACTCGGCCACAGCCGAAGAACCTTGGTGGAGAGCGAAATGAAAGCTGCAGGATGGACATCACTATTTGATGATTCGGGCGCATCGGTTTGGATGGATGGAAACTGAGTTTCAGAACACATCAGCTGCACCGACTTGACGAAAACCCATATTTAAAATAGCGTTTCTGGCGGCGAAAGCCCCTACCCAAAACAACGGAATGTTTAATATGAAGTCCTTCAATCTAATTATGTTACCTGCCCTAGCGCTTTGCTTTAGCTGTCGCTCCATCTCCAAAAAGGACATGATCGTTGCCGCTCCAGGCGCCAAAGCAGACAAGCAACAAATCTGGCATCGTCCGACCGAAGTCAACTACGAGTTCATGAACAACTGTGAAGCAGAGTCGTCTACCAGTCGCTTGTTTGCGATGTTCCGTACAGCTGGCGATCCAACCAAGGGCGGGCTTTCACTGCCAACCTTTGGTGCCTCCGTCGGCTTGGATTCAAACGGTAAATGGGCTGTCGCCCGTGCTGTAGACGCGACAGGTGCCGATGGCATGTACGTCCTTCGGGTCGAAGAAGAGTCCCAAGTCTTGTTTCCGATTTGGACCAGTAAAACAAAAGTGAAAGGCCGTTGCCTAAAGTTGAGGACCCTGGGTCCCATTTCTGTGGAACGCATGTCGTTGGACCGAAATGGTTACCCGCCAGAGGCAACCAGCTCTGCTAAAAAGTAGAGCGTTTGCTCTGCCTTGTTCACCCGCCTCTGTGGGCCCATCAGGCCAAGAGGGGCGGGTAAACTCGCCTATCGGGCAGACCGAACCGCCCGCTCACGCAACTCAACTTGAGCCTTGGCACCGGCGCAGTTGTGGGCATGACCAAAGTCAAGCCAAACCCTTGCCCAATAGCCCCAAAATCTCCTCTGGCATGGTGCTGCACATCGATTAGGCTGGTGCACAATCAGGACTGGAATGGACCCAAACTGGCTGGCTGCACTTGTTTTCTTAATCCTCTCCGGCATCATCGCGGGAGGACAACTCGTCGCTGCGCGGGTGCTCGCTGTACGTGCCAAAAACAATGTGTCGACCAAATACGATACCTACGAGTGCGGCGAAGAACCCGACGGTGCCGCCTGGGTGCGCTTTCATCCCCGCTACTATGTGATAGCCCTACTCTTCGTGCTCTTTGACGTCGAGACGGTCTTTCTTCTTCCTTGGGCCATCAACATCGACGTACTTGGCACCTATGCCATCGTCGAGATGTTCGTATTCATCAGCATATTGATGCTTGGGTGGGCCTATGCTTGGCGTAAAGGCGCCCTGGAGTGGCACTGATGGGCGTTGACCAAAGCAATCAAAACTTTGAGCACCCTTTGTTCGAGTACATGGAGAAGATGCCCGGACTGGACCTCGCCATGACCACTGCGGATAAAATTTTGAGTTGGGGCTCTCGCAACTCCATGTTCGTTTTCCCCATGGCCACTTCTTGTTGCGGCATTGAGTTTATGGCAGCCGCCTGTGGGCGTTTTGACCTGGATCGCATCGGCACGATCGCACGCGGCACTCCCCGCCAATGCGACGTCATGGTGATCGCCGGCACCATCACGGTCAAAATGGCACCGAGAGTTAAAAAGCTCTGGGACATGATGCCCGAGCCAAAATGGGCCATCGCCATGGGCTCTTGTGCCATCTCCGGCGACTTCTACCGCGACATATACTCGGTGGTACCCGGGGTAGACACCTTTATGCCCGTCGATGTTTATGTGCCGGGCTGCCCACCCAACCCCGACCATTTGCTCGAGGGCTTCAGACGTCTTCAAGATAAAATCAAGGCCAAGCGAGCAGGCGAATGGGTTGAGCCCGAGACGCGCCCAGTCAGCGGCATGCAGATGCCTTCCGTTCCCCGGTATGGCACCGACCGAGACCCCGCATACGACCAAGCCCAATTGATGGCCACCCAGAACATGGGCCTCGGCGGCGAGCTCTTGGCAGCCGGCGTCACCCTTCCACAGCCCGCCCCCCAACCGGTACAGTCAGGTGAAGGCGGTGATTCATGAGCTGGCCCACCGATGCCGCCACGTTGTGCCAAGACCGTTTTGGCCTTGAAATATGCGAAGCCGAAGGCCCCTTGGTCTCAGCAGACCAGGCCCTTGCGCTCGCTACGGCCCTAAAAGACGAGTTGGACTTTCGCTTTTTCGTCCATGTTGTGAGCGTGCACTACCCAGAAGTCGAGGCCATCGCTGCCGATGAAGAGAAAGGCATAGACGCCATCATCGGCACACCGGACCACACGATGGTTCATTACCGACTTCGGCGCCTGGCCAACCCAAACCGCAGCACAGATACTTTCGCATTTCGGATCAAGGTGCCGACCGGCGAGTCCACACCATCATTGAGTGGTGTTTGGCTGGGTGCCGACTGGCAAGAGCGAGAGCAATACGACTTGGTCGGCACGGTGTTTTCGGGCCACCCAGACTTGCGCCGAATCATGATGCCCGAAGACTGGCCAGGGCACCCTCTCCGTCGCGATTACGCCATCGACACCAGCCACTTCCCTTGGAGATAATGTGAGCCTTCATGCCACCCCACACCCCAAAGACACCGTTAAGTGGACGACTGTCGGCGGCGTCCGTGTGCCGGTACACCTGCTCATCCCCAATCTCCCTGACCCCTTTATGGACATTGAAGATTACGAGCCCGATGCGGACTTGATGGTCTTAAATATGGGGCCACAGCACCCGTCCACCCACGGGGTTTTACGGGTCAAGCTGGTGCTCGACGGCGAGGTTTGCGTCAAGGTGACACCTTATTTGGGCTATCTCCACCGGGGGGTTGAAAAGCTTTGCGAGAAGCTCTCATACGTGCAAATCACGCCCATCGTCGATAAAAATGACTACGTCTCGCCCATGATGAACGAGTTGGCCATCAATATGGCCTTCGAGAAGCTCATCGGCGCTGAAGTGCCTCGCCGGGCACGCTATATCCGCACCATCTGTGCCGAGATTCAACGGTTGGGATCACACCTGCTATGGCTCGGCACATTCGGACTCGACATGGGGGGGGCCATCGGCGGGGGCGGAAGTATTTTCATGCACACCTTCCGTGAGCGTGAGCTGCTTTTAGACCTCTTTGAAGACCTCACCGGTTGCCGCTTTCATTACAACACCCACACCGTCGGCGGAAACCGTCACGATATCCCAGCCGGTTGGGCAGCAAAGGCCACTCAGGTGTTGGCCGTCATCAGCAAAAGGTGCATAGAATACGAGGACTTTGTTCGGGGCAACAAAGTCTTTCAGGCCCGCACCGTGGGCGTCGGTATTATCGACCCGGTTTTGGCCATCGATTTGGGCATCTCAGGGCCGGTATTGCGTGCCAGTGGGGTCGACGTTGATCTCCGCCGCGACCAACCCTATGCGGCATACGATGAGATCGCGGTCAATGTCGCCACCGACCCCGGCGGGGACTGCTTTTCCCGCTATGTGGTGCGGGTAGATGAGATGCGAGAGAGCATTCGCATCGCCACCGAGTTGTTGGCCGGCGTCCCCGAGGGTCCGATCTGCTCCCTCAAGCCGGTCAAGCTTCCTGGTGCAGTCAAAGCCAAGCACGGCCAGGGTGTTTATTCAGCCATCGAATCACCCCGGGGCGAACTCGGCACCTTTGTGGTTGGCAACACCGTACGCCGCCAATCCGCCATCCCATACCGGTGCAAAATCCGTTCGCCAAGCATGCATTTATTGCAACTGCTGCCTTATATTTGCCCCGGCAACAACATCTCCGACATCATCGTTACCTTGGGTTCTCTCGACCCAATCATGGGCGAGGTGGACCGTTGAGCTTCGACAACCCATGGATTCATGGCCTCGTCATGGGGCTCATCTTGGCCAATGTTGCCCTGGTCATCACCGGATACAGCATTTGGTTTGAGCGTAAATTCGCCGGCCGCATGCAAAACCGACCTGGACCTTCAGTGGTTGGCCCCTGGGGCCTGCTTCAGCCCCTCGCGGATGCCCTCAAGCTGCTCCAAAAAGAGGATATCGTCCCCCGCTCAGCCGACCGTGCGTTGTTTAATCTGGCGCCTCCACTCACCGTATTTTGTGCGCTGAGCGCGTTGGCCGTCGTCCCTGTTGGACCAGGCGTCATTGTTGCAGACCTTCATATCGGGATCTTATTTGCCTTGGCGATGGGCTCATTGACTGTTTTTCCCGTTTGGATGGCAGGCTGGGCCAGCAACAATAAATACGCACTCCTTGGCGCAATGCGTTCCGCAGCCCAGAGCATCAGCTACGAAATTCCCCTGCTCCTCTCAGCCACAGTGCCAATTATCTTGGCGGATTCATTTCGCATCACCGATATCGTCAACGCACAACTCGGCGGAAAGTGGTTTGCGCTGTGGCCACCCGGTCCTGGCATCGCAGCCTTCGCCTTGTTCTTTTTGTGTTCATTGGCTGAGGCCAACCGAATTCCCTTTGATATTCCCGAGGCCGAATCGGAGTTGGTGAGCGGTGTGAGCACCGAATACACGGGTATGAAATGGGGCCTCTTTCAGCTGGCCGAATATTTGCACACCTTCATCATCTCCCTGGTCGCCACCACCTTGTTTTTGGGGGGTTGGGACGGCCCGGGCGATAACGACGGCATCATCTGGATGGCGATCAAGTCGCTCACCTTATTTGCGGGCATCTTTTGGATTCGCTGGTCGTTTATGCGCTACCGGGCAGACCAGTTGATGGCCATCTGCTGGAAGTTTTTCCTTCCTTTAGGGCTCGTCTTGGTGATGCTTACAGCGCTGTGGGTGCACTTGATATGAGCTGGCTTGCAACTTTCGACAACCTTGGCGTGAACCTGCGCAATCTGTTTCGTCCGATGAACACAGAGCCTTTGCCTTGGGACGCCGTACGCCCCCGTGCTGAGCGATATCGGGCCAGCTTTGCCCTCGTCCACAACGAACACGGCGAAGAAGCATGCATCGGCTGCAAGATGTGCGAAAAAATCTGTCCTTCTGGCATCATTACTGTTGTGCCAGGCGGACGCCAAGAGTCTCCCGCCACGGGTAAAAAGCGCGGCACCTGCAAGGATTTCATCCTCGACCTCAACGCCTGCATCATTTGTGAGTTGTGTGTCCAGGTTTGCCCAGAGGACGCCATCTTGATGCTTCGGGTCCAAGAGCCCCCAGCCTACCAGCGTGAAGACTTGGTTTTAACCATGGAAAAACTCTATGAAAACGAGAAGTTAGACGCTCTCTCTTGGGGTACCGGAACCAAGTTAATCGAGATGCAAGCCCCTGCACCACCACCGCCCAAGCCGGCACCCAAGCCAGCGCCAGAAACCAAGGACGGTGATGCATGATGTTGTGGCTTGGCTTTTCCCTCATCTCTTTGGTGATCCTGAACGGTGCCTTGAATGTAGTGAAATCCGACGACTTGGTGCACACCGTATTTTGGTTGGCGCTGACCTTGCTCGGCACCGCCGCCCTGTTTGTGCATTTGGATGCCGAGTTTTTGGCCGCTGTTCAAGTGTTGCTGTACACAGGGGGCGTGGTGACATTGATGCTCTTCGGGGTCATGCTCACCCGCCGAGTCAGCGAAGTGCGAATTGTGCATGGCACAGCCAATAAAGTCCGTGCTATCGCCTCAGCCCTCGCCGTGTTTGGGGCAATCGTCTTAGCGGTGGTTCGCGACAAGCAGACCGCTCACGCCGTCGCCACAGACCTCGCCGACACAGAGGCCCTCGGAATCATGGTGTTTCAGGACATGGTCTTGCCTTTTGAATTGCTCTCCTTATTGCTTCTCGCCGCCATGGTTGGCGCCATCGCTTTGGCCCGTAAGGTTGACCCATCATGAACGAAATCTTCGCTCATCCCCCTGGTCTGGCCGCTTATTTAATCTTGGCCGCGATGCTTTTCTGTATCGGTTTATACGGGGTCTTTTCCCGAAAAAACACCTTGGCCATTTTGATCTCAATCGAGCTGATGGCCAACGCAGTCAACATCAACTTCGTGGCCTTTTCCCGTTTTTCGGGCGACTTGACCGGCCAAGCTTTTGCGCTGTTCTCGATTGCCCTCACCGTGGCTGAGGTCATCATTGGCATCGCCATCGTTATCTTGATGTACCGTGCTCATAAGAGCATCGATGCTGACGCCACCACCGAAATGAGCGGCTAACTCATGCTGACTGCTGCACTGCTCACGTTAACGCTTCCATTCGCATGCTTTGTGCTTCTGGCCTTGTGCTGGCCCCTGCGACACCAAGGTAAACTCGCCGGCGCCATCTCCGCTGGGGTCTCCATCATTAGCTGCTTGTCAGCCGTGAGACTGCTGAGCTTGTTGATGAATGGCAATACCGACCCGCTGGTGGGGGTTAGCCACACCACCCCTTGGTTGATCGCAAACGGTAAAACCATCGCCGAGATCGGCATACACATCGACGGCATCTCCGCCTCGATGTTGGTGGTCATCACTTTGGTCGCCGCTTGCGTTCAAGTCTACTCTTTGGGCTATTTGGCCGATGAGCCACCCAAAAATATCGGCCGTTACTACACCTGGCAGGCGCTGTTCATCCCTGCAATGGGCGGCTTGGTCTTGGCCCCAAACCTGCTTCAGGCCTTTATGTGCTGGGAGTTGGTCGGCTTATGCAGCTACCTTTTGATTGGCTATTACTGGACCAAACCAGAGGCCGGCCATGCAGCTGTCAAAGCCTTTTGGATCACCAAGTTCGCCGATATGGGCATTTTGGCCGGACTGTGTTTGCTGTATTCGACCACAGGTAGCTTCGACTGGGACGTAAGCCTTGCGACCTCGACTGCCACAGCGGTTGCGGGGCTCATCTTCTTGGGTGTAATGGGTAAATCAGCACAGGTTCCGCTTCATATTTGGCTGCCAAATGCCATGGAAGGGCCCACACCTGTGTCGGCGCTGCTTCATGCTGCAACCATGGTGGCCGCAGGCGTATTCTTGGTCGTGCGCGCTTATCCGATTTTTGTTCAAGCCCCCGATGTGCTTGTCACCATGACCTACATCGGCGCCATCACCGCTTTTGTGGCCGCGTGTACCGCTGTTGTTCAGGATGACATCAAGAAAGTTCTGGCCTACTCCACCTGCTCACAGCTCGGGTTTATGGTGGCAGCCTTGGGCACTGGCTCATTTTTGGGTGGATACTTTCACCTCACCACCCACGCCTTTTTTAAGGCCCTATTATTCTTGGGGGCGGGCTCTGCGATTCACGCGGTTCACAGCAATTCCATCTTTGATATGGGTGGGCTGGCCAAAAAGACCCCTGTATCAGCGGCCATGTTCATTGTTGGTGCCGCCGCCTTGGCCGGAATCCCTGGTTTAAGTGGCTTCTTTTCAAAGGACATCATTTTAGAAGAGATGGTGCACGGGGGCCACTGGCTTCCCTTGGCCTTGCTGCTCGTCGCCGCAGCACTCACCGCCTTTTACATGACCCGAGTTGTGGTCATCGCCTTTTTTGGCACCCCATCAGCACAAGTCGAAAAGGCCCACGCCACACCGTGGCTCCTGGGTGCACCCATGGCTGCCCTCACGGTGATGGCGATGGTTACTGGCTACACCGGTGGCGAACTCGGCAAGCTGTGGGGCGGCGACATCGGCTTTCATGTAGCCCCCATCGGCATTGCGGCCACTGCGCTCGCCATCGGCGGCGTTGTCTATGGCATCTTGCTATACGGGCGCGGCCTTCAAGGGCCATCATCGGCCGCATTGAGAGGCTTCATTCTAAGCGGTCCGGTGGATGGCTTTTGGCGCGGCACCTGGCGCAAGGGGCTGCTGCCTTTCGCCCAGGGCATCGCATGGACCGACCGATACGTGGTGGATGGTGCAATCAACTGGTTTGGATGGATCATGATCCGCACGTCAGAATCTGTCCGAAAGCTTCAGACTGGGCGGGCCCAAGACTACACCATGGCGGTGATTGTGGGCTTGCTCTTCTTTGTCATCTACGGCGCGGTAGGAGGCTGAAATGGACTACATCATGACGCTACCGTGGCTTTCAATTATCGTGATGGCCCCCTTGGCCGCCGCAAGCATCATCCTTTTCGTTCCGGGGTCTGCCCGAGGCACCACACGCATCTTGGCCGTGGGCTCCTCCTTCGTGTCGCTGTTCGGCTCCTTGCTCATTGCCGCCAGATTCGACACGTCCGCTGGGGGCTATCAATTCCGCGAAGGGTTTGACCTGATTCCCGCCTTGGGCATTCGCTATGATTTGGGGGTCGACGGTTGGGGTGTCAGCCTCTTGCTCCTCACCAGCTTGATTTTGTGTGCAGGAACCTTCGCCACCTGGACCTTGCGCGACCGAGACAAAGAGTTCTACGTCTTGCTTTTAGCATTGGTCACCGGCGTATTCGGCGTCTTTGTCAGCCTCGACCTTTTCGTGTTCTTCTTGTTTTATGAAATCGCAGTCTTGCCGATGTACCTGCTCATCGGCGTATGGGGAAGCACCAAAAAGGTCGCGGAGGCTGGGCCTTTTCGGTACCTGTTCCGCGTGATGGACATCGGCGGAAAAGAGTACGCCGCCATGAAGCTCACCTTGATGTTGCTCTTGGGATCCGCATTTATTTTGGCCGGAATTTTGGCCATGTACGTCGAAAATGGGTCGACCACATTCTCGATACTCGCCTTGGAGCAGGTCCAATTTAGTGCCGATATGCAATGGTGGGCTTTCCCAGCTTTGTGGATGGGTTTTGGCACGCTCGCTGGCGTTTTCCCGTTTCACACCTGGTCCCCCGACGGTCACGCTTCTGCCCCCACGGCCGTGTCGATGATTCACGCTGGGGTCTTGATGAAGCTCGGCGCCTTCGGCATCATCCGCATCGGCATGGTGATGCTCCCTGAGGGCGCCATGTGGTGGGCAGAGATCGTCGCATGGGTCGCTGTTGTCAACATCGTCTACGGCGCCTTGAGTGCCATGGGCCAAACAGACCTCAAGTACATCATCGCCTACAGCTCCGTGAGCCATATGGGCATCGTGATGCTCGGCGCAGCCACCCTCACACCAGAGGGCTGGAATGGCGCGATTTACCAAATGTTTGCCCACGGACTGATGACCGGCCTGTTCTTTGCTTTGGTGGGCATCATTTACAACCGTGCCCATTCACGACAGATATTCGAGATGGGCGGATTTGCTAAAAAGATGCCTGCGGTAGCGGTTTTCTTCACGCTCGCCTCTTTAAGTTCCCTCGGCATGCCTGGATTGGCGGGCTTTGTGGCTGAGCTTCAAGTATTTTTGGGCACCTGGTCAAGCATGTTCAACGCCGGCCCCATCTGGACCATCGCCGGCATCTTTGGCGCTTGGGTCACGGCGGTCTACGTGCTTCGGGCCAGTCGCGCCATTTTCTGGGGGCCGGGGCCTGACACCGACAAGTTTCCCGACCTTCGTGATGTCCAGGGCGTTGAGTGGGTGGCCTTAATCTTGCTTGGCGGTTGCTTGATTTTGTTTGGCTCCAAGCCTGACCTCATCTTGGACTTTATCGATATCTCCACCACTGAATACCTCGGCCCTATCGCCCGGAAATTCAATGCATTCAAGGGGGCCTTCTGATGTTGGCGCCGCTGATGATTCCCCTCGCCGTCCTTGGTGTGACTTTGGCCGTGTTTATCGCCGATATGGCCATGACAAAAGACGATAAAGTAGGCCTCGGCGTGCTCAGTACCGTCGGACTCGTGGGGGTGTTGGCCTTTAGCTTCGTGGCCCCTAGCGGCGATGCCTTTGGTGGTGCCTACAGCCAAGATGCCTTCACGCTCTACGTTCAACGCACCTTGCTCATCGCTGGGATTATTGCGTCACTCGGAAGCATCTCTCATGCTGCCCGCTGCTTTCCCGGACGAACGGGCGAAAACTTCTTGATGCTGCTCTTCTCGTTGGTCGGCATGCTTATCTTGCCCGGTGCGAGAGATGTGGTCACCATCGTGGTCGCCTTTGAGTTGATGGGCCTTCCCTTGTATGTGATGGCCGCGATGCACAAGCGCAGCCGGAAGGGGGTGGAGGCCGCATGGAAGCTCTACCTCACCGGTGCCGTCAGCTCGGCCATTGTGCTATACGGCCTGAGCTTTGTGGTGGGCTCCACCTCTGCAACAGGCTTGCACCATCTCGCCATGTCACAGCCCGCCCCACTCACAATCCTGGGCATGATGCTCATCATTGGCGGCATGGGCTTTAAGCTTGGCGCTGTGCCATTTCATATGTGGGTTCCCGACACCTACCAAGGTGCACCCACCCCTTTTGTTGCCTTCTTGAGCGTGGCCCCCAAAGCCGCTGGCTTGGCCGTGTTCGCACGCGTGTTGCTCGAAGGCTTCGGCCATTTCCGCCTCATATGGTGGCCGGCATTGCTGGTGGTCTGTGTGGCCACAATGCTGCTCGGTAACCTGAGCGCAATCCCACAAAAGAACGTCAAGCGAATGCTCGCCTATTCAGGTGTGGCCCATATGGGCCTATTGCTCTTGGCCTTTGGCATCGCCACCATCGAGGGCACCGCAGCGATGCTCTTTTATCTGATGGCCTATGTGTTCATGAATATGGGTGCCTTTTTGGTGGTCGAGGTGGTGGGTCAATCCGGCTCCGACGACGTTGTCGCTTGGGCAGGCCTGCACAAACGGTCACCCGCCTTGGCCTTGGCCATGTTGATGTTTCTGCTCTCCTTGGGCGGTATCCCATTTGTGGCGGGATTTTGGGCCAAGGTCTTTTTGTTTATGGCCGCATGGAAAGCGGGCATGTCCGGCTTGGTCGTGCTCGGTGCGATGCTCAGCGTGGTGGCATTGTTTTACTATATGACCTTGGGCCGAAGCATCTATGTGGCAGACCCACCTGCCGATGCGGCCCCGATCAAAGCGAGCCCCTCGATGGTCTGGGCCATCGGTCTGTGCGTGGCTGGCATCATCGTGATGGGTGTGATGCCCGATGTGTTTTACAGCGCGGCACGCACCGCTGCAGCGGTCATCATCCCCTAAATAGCAGCCAAAGAAAAAGCCGTCCCCCACTTGGAGGACGGCTTTCTTTCATTCTAGCTGAGCCTATTCCTCAAGGTAGCTAGAGGCACCACCCATCAGGGTGCCAAGCAAGCTCGTACCACTGAGGGGGTCGACAAACGCACCCGCACAGCTGGCGATATCAATCCAA
>OBJC01000087.1_pt1 | contig 18424 bp, 15 predicted proteins | sample 1481521 | NCBI WGS metagenome assembly OBJC01 (sample SAMEA2341961, study PRJEB22496) | metagenome | biome: marine; feature: hydrothermal vent; material: water | place: Pacific Ocean | collected 2011/2012 | reverse complement strand
GATGCCCTGGGCCATCAAGGATTCTGCAGCTTTTTGGACGGTGAACAGTTGTTTGCCCCAGGTGATGAGGGTCACATCTGTTCCTGAGCGCTTGATGTCGGCTTTACCCAACTCAATGATGTACTCCTCGTCCGGTACCTCACCTTTAATGCCGTATGTCATCTCGCTTTCGAGAAAGACCACAGGGTTTGGGTCGCGAATGGCGGCCTTGAGCAGGCCCTTGGCGTCGTAGGCGGTGGCAAAAGTCACCACCTTGAGCCCTGGAAAGTGGGCAAATAAGGATTCGACCGAGGTGGAGTGTTGAGAGCCCAAGTTTTCAGCGGGTCCGTTGGGCCCGCGAAAGACGATGGGGACAGAATACTGTCCGCCTGACATCTGGTAAATCTTGGCCGCGCTGTTGACGATTTGGTCGTAGGCCACCAGGGAGAAGTTCCAAGTCATAAACTCGATAATCGGCCGCATGCCGACCATGGCCGCACCGATACCCAGGCCAGCGAACCCATTTTCAGAAATCGGCGTATCCACCACGCGGTCCTCGCCGAATTCTTCGAGCATGCCTTGGCTGACTTTGTACGCACCGTTGTAATGTGCGACCTCTTCGCCCATTAAGAAAATACTCTCGTCACGGCGCATCTCTTCTTGCATCGCTTGGCGTAAGGCTTCGCGGATCTGAATCATTGCCATGGTTTAGGCCTCTGTCGGTGCGTAGGTGAAGTCATAAAGGGTGGCTGGGTCGGGGATGGGGCTGTCGTGGGCGAATGTCCACGCTGCTTGGGCCTCGGCCTCGACATCGTCGGTGATCGCTTCGAAGTCTGCATCCACCAGTCCGAAATCGTCGGTCAAACGCGCTTTGGTGATGGCCAATGGGTCGGATTTTTTCTTCTCGTCAAGCTCGCCATCCGGGCGGTATTTTGCCGGGTCAGACATGGAGTGTCCGCGGTGACGATAGGTAACGATCTCCAACAATACTGGCCCTTTGCCGGCGCGCGCAAAGTCGGAGGCCGCTGCCACCCGCTCTCGGACCACCTCAACATCAAAGCCCTCAAACTGCTCAGAGACCATGCCCACGCCGTCGGCCCGAAACTTTAGGCTCGTGACTGCAGATTGCCGATGCAGGGGCGTGCCCATCGCATAAAAGTTGTTCTCGCAAATGAAGACCACTGGAAGTTTATAGAGTTGGGCCAGGCAAAGGGCCTCAAAGAAGGCGCCTTGGTGGGTGGCGCCATCGCCAAAGAAGACGACCGCTACCCGGCCCTCTTTGCGTTGTTTGATCGCCCAAGCCACGCCGGTAGCCAAGGGTACATGGCCCCCTACAATGCCGTAGCCACCCATAAATTTATGAGCCTTGTCAAAGATGTGCATCGAGCCACCTTGCCCTTTCGAGCAACCGGTCGCGCGGCCAAAAAGCTCGGCCATCATGGCTTTGGGGGAGACGCCCTTGGCCATCGCGTGGCCGTGCTCTCGGTAGGCGGCCATCCAGTAATCGTCTTTGGTGGAGACCGCTGCGCCTACGGCGACGGATTCTTGGCCGATATAAAGGTGGCAAAAACCGAGAATTTTCCGTTGGGTGTAGGCTTTTGCTGCCAGTTCCTCGACCCTGCGGATCAGCAACATTCCTCGGTATAAGGCGGTGAGCTCGGTGGCAGAAATCTCGGGTAAGCTCGATTTGGCCGGTAGCGATTCAGACTGGCTCATACACCCTCCACTGGAAGCCCAAGCTATCGCATCCCTCCCGTGTGGGGAAGGGCTGGTGTGGACGGTGCCCAGATGGGTTAGCTCCCGGTCCACTTTTGAGGAGTCGCCTGTGTCCCTTGTCACCATTCCAGAAATGCTACATCAAATGGTTGCCAACGCCGCTGCGTCTGTGGGTTGTGACAACAGCCTGGTCGAAGGCGAGCAGGCTCAGCCAACCCAGAACCCGAAGTTTGGGGATTACCAGTCCAACCACGCTTTTCGGCTTGCTCGCGCGATGGGTGAAAACCCCCGGGCTCTTGCTGAAAAGATCGTGTCGGCCCTCGTCGCGCATCCGGCGGTGGTCTCTACCTCTGTGGCGGGGCCCGGTTTTATCAACTTCAGCCTGAGCGATTCTTTTTTATCAGCGCATCTTCAGGACCAACTCTGCAGTGAAGGCGGTGGCATCCCTCAGGGGGGCGCGGGGCGAACGGTGGTTATCGATTATTCCAGCCCAAATGTCGCCAAGCGAATGCACGTTGGCCATATGCGTTCGACCATCATCGGGAACACCCTTGACCGGATGCACCGGGCTCAGGGTTGGACGGTGATCGCCGACAACCATATCGGCGATTGGGGCACGCAATTTGGCAAGCTCATCGTGGCATGGAACCGTTGGCTGGATGCCGATGCGTTTGCGGCAGACCCCATCTGTGAGTTGGAGCGTTTGTACGTGAAGTTCGGTAACGACGCGGATGAGGCTGCCCATGATTTGGCACGGGCAGAGACCGCTAAGCTTCAAGCCGGTGATGCGGTAAATAATGCACTTTGGAGCAGGTTTATTTCAGTATCGATGGTGGAGTTCGACCGGGTCTATGGTCGTTTGGGTGTCGCCTTCGACGAGGTTTTGGGCGAGAGCTTTTACAACCCAGTTTTGCCCGGTGTGGTGGCCGCACTCAAGGCAGAAGGAATCGCCGAAGAGAGCGAGGGCGCTGTCATTATTCGGTGGCCTGAGGACGGGCCGAAAGGCCTAGCGGACACTGTTTTGGTTATCCAAAAGCAGGACGGTGCGTTTCTGTACGGCACAACCGATTTGGCGACATTGGCCCACCGAAAGAAGACCTGGTCGCCGGAGCGGGTGGTCTATGTGACCGATACCCGTCAACAACTTCATTTTCGGCAGGTTTTCGACGCATGGGGCGCGTGGCAGCCGGACCATGGAATGGACTTGGTCCACACTTGGTTTGGCATGCTCGTGCTGCCAGAAGGTGCCATGAGCACCCGCAAGGGCAATGTGATTCGCCTGATGGATTTGGTGGATGAGGCTGTGTCACGCGCCCGTGCTGTGGCGGACGAGAAATCCCCTGACTTGTCTGAGGACCATCGAGCGGCCGTGGCTGAGGCGGTCGGCACAGCGGCGATTCGATATGCGGATTTATCTCAAAACCCACAATCCAACGTGACGTTCACCTGGGATAAAATGCTCAGCCTCGAGGGCAACACTGCGCCGTATCTGATGTACAGCTATGCCCGGTGTCGTTCGATTCAGCGCAAAGGGGAGGTCACCCCGACCACCGCGGCTTTGGGAATAGTCGGTCCATTCGAGCGGGCTTTAGTGATGCATTTGATTCGCTTTGGAAGCGCAGTGGCTTCTGCTACCGCGGTTTATCGGCCCAACTTACTCTGCGATTATTTGTATGAGACCGCCAATATTTTCAACCGCTTTTACCGAGAAGAGAAGGTTCTCAGTGCGGCGACCGAGGCAGATAAAGAGAGGCGTCTCGCTCTTGTCGAGGCCACCGCTTCTGTCATGAGGCGGGGTTTTGCGATGTTGGGCATTGAGCCATTGGACCGGATGTAAAGCCGGGTTTGCCTCCGATCCAGGTTGTGATACGCTGGTGGCACCCGCCTGTTGACCCTTCGGTCGACTCCCCGTCTTCTCATGAACACAGACCCATCTCCCATCGCCCGCCAATTGGCGGATGGCACGCCCGAACGCTTGGGTCGGTATCGTTTGATACGGCCCATCTCTACCGGCGGTATGGCGCGGGTATTTGAGGCCCGGCGAGAGAGCTTGGCCGGCGTAAATCCTCGGGTCGCCATCAAGGTGATTCTACCGGATTTTGCGGATAATCGGCCATTCCAAGAGTTGTTCGTCCACGAGGCACGGATTGGCTCAATGCTTCAGCATCAAAATGTGGTCCAAATCCAAGATTTCGACTGCCAGGATGGTCGTTATTATTTGGTCATGGAGTATGTTGACGGGCTCACGCTTCGCAGAATGATCAGCCTATGTCGCCGGTATGGCGCGCCGGTTCCCCTCGATGTGATTGCCGAAATTGGGCGGCAAGTCTGTGAGGGTTTGGCCCATGCCCATGCTGCCAATGCTGAAAATGGCGAGCCCCTGAACTTGGTTCACCGGGACATCAAGCCCTCCAATCTGATGATCAACCCCCAAGGGGTCGTGAAGCTGCTCGACTTTGGGATTTCCAAGGGTTGGAGTCGGCCCGAAACCCGTGGCGCTGTGCGAGGCACCTGGGGCTATATGTCTCCAGAGCAGGCCGAGGCCGAGGTGGTCACCAGCTCAGCCGATCTTTTCGGCCTCGCAATGGTGTTGTACGAACTCGCAGCGGTTCAGCCCTTGTTCCGTGAGAAAGAGCCCGATGTGCTCAAAAAGTTTTTGGGCGCCGATGAGGCCGCCAGGCGCGCCGCCAAGCTGCCACGGGAATATGGGGCTTTGTCTCGCGTGTTGGTACGCGCCCTTCAGCGTGACCCCTTGGCACGCTTTGAGTCGGCGTTGGCGATGGGGCGAGCTTTATCAGCGGTCATCGCCGACCCCATCTCGTCTCGGGATGGGTTGAATCGGTTTCAACAGCAAATGAACGGGTTTAATCTCTCCGCACGAACCGCACGCGAGGCGGGCGCTAAGGCCGAGCCTCCACGAAAAATTGTCCATGACGCCGACCCGGGTTCTTTGACCACTCAGGCGGGTACAGATGGGCTGGCGCTTTCTTTCGGAGATGTGGAGCGCCCCGTGCGTCCTGTGCGCAGGGTTGAGCCCGCTCCGCCAACGGTCGCCGAGATAGATTTCGAGCGTTTAGTGCTGCCTGTTTTGGTGCTCGTCGCGATCGCCATTTTGGGCTTCACCTCGATGCGCTTGTTTCAAGAAGACTCGGCTGAAGCGCCGGTCGATGCGATCGAAGCCGTCGATGTCGTCGATGTCGTCGATGTCGTCGATGTCGTCACTGCACCACCGGCTTCAGTGCCGAAGCTTGCTCGGCCAGCGCCCGTTGTGGCGTCACAGCCGGCCGTGGTCTCTCCAGTTTCTGCCCCTAGACCTGTCGCAGCGCCGGTTGAAATGGACGGCGAAGGCTGGGTGACCATCAGCAGTATCCCCAGCTCGCGGGTTTATATCGACGGTGAATTTGTTCGGAAAACCCCTCTGTTTCGGCGGGTGACGGCAGCGGGGGTTCGCAACATCGAACTTCGGGCCCAAGATGGGCGCACCCATCGGTTTGATCTCATGGTCAAGTCGGGTGCAGACCTCAACCGTGTGTGGTCTTTTGAAGGCGAACGTTTTGTTGGGAACTGAGTTGCGTCTCCGCGGTTGAACGCCGTTCAGCGCGATCCCGGTGGCGGGAGTCCATCCATAAAGCCTTCTACGCACCGGATGACGTCCTTGCGGCACCGACGAAACTTCCACCGCCATCCACCGATGGGGTCGCTGACTTCCATCATTCCACCAAAGTTGGCGATCACCAGAATTTTGTCTTCAAATGCCTCGAAACGCTCACGCAATTTCGCTGCGTGGTGAAGCTCCATGACCAGGACGTAGTTCGCCCAGCTCATCATCTCCTCGGTCACACCTTGGGAGCGGTGAGTGGAAATGTCGACATCGACCTCGGCCATCACCTTTATAGCGAGAGGGTCTGCGGGCTTGTCGATGATGCCCAATACACCGCCAGACCGCGCTGCGATCGGCCATCCCCGTTGGGCGCCGTAGGCCAAGGCATAGCCTTCAGCCATGGGAGAGCGGCAAATATTGCCTGTACAAACAAAGAGCAGTCGGAGGGGATCATGCATGAACTGTGTGTATCACCTTGTGTGTCTATGCTCCCGTTGACGTCGCTTGCAGGATACAGGGGCGGTACAACCCAAACAGGAGGCCGTCATGGGCAACCCAATCGCAACATTTGACACATCAGAAGGCAGCTTTAAGGTCGAGATTTTCTCGATAAGATGCCCGTCACCTCTAAAAACTTCATGGATTTGGCCAACGACGGTTTTTATAATGGTCTGCATTTTCACCGGGTTATCGCCAACTTCATGATCCAATTTGGATGTCCTCACTCCAAGGACCCAGAGAGCGGAATGGCCGGAACCGGTGGCCCTCCACACGGAAATATTCAAGACGAGTTTGTTGATGATGCCAAGTTCAGCAACGAGCCGGGCACCCTCTCAATGGCCAACACAGGCAGCCCCAACTCGGGCGGTTCGCAGTTCTTTATCAACACTGTCCACAACAGCTTTTTGGATTGGTTCGACACCCGCAGCCCATCCAAGCATCCAGTGTTTGGAAAGGTCATAGAAGGCATGGACATCGTTGAGAACATTGGGACAACGGACACCGGACACCGGGACAACCCGATTGTGCCGATTAGTGTCAACACCATCACAATCGAGGCCTAAATATGGCTGGCGCCTCAGACATTGATGCGCTCGTTGAGCGCATCGCAAAGCGGGTGACGGAGGAACTGCAAATGAGCGCGGTTCCTCCGCTGGCTTCGGTCCGTGGGTCGTGGAATAATTCGACGCGCCTCAAGGGTCTTGTCGCCGCGGGCGCCGACCGGCTTGGCTCGGACGGAAGCTCCCCTGGTGGGCCTTCGGACGTCGCTAAGTTTATCGATCACACTTTGCTCAAACCCACCGTTACTCGCGACCAGATCGTGAAGGTCTGCGATGAGGCTCGGCAATATGGCTTCGCCTCGGTGTGCGTTAACAGCACCTGGATTCGTTTGGCTTCGGACTTGTTGGCCGGTTGTCGGTCGATGGCTATTTGTGTGGTCGGGTTTCCCCTTGGTGCGATGGCCACACGCTCAAAAGCGCTCGAAACCCGAGAGGCCATCGCTGATGGTGCCGACGAGATCGATATGGTGATCAACATCGGTGCACTCAAAGGCGGCGATCACGACATGGTTTTTGAGGACATCAAGGCCGTCGTTCGCGCTGCTCAAGGCCGCCCGGTCAAAGTGATTTTAGAGACCACGATGCTCGAGCGTGACGAGAAGATAGTTGGCTGCACCCTCTCAAAGGCCGCAGGCGCCGCATTTGTGAAGACATCTACGGGCTTTGGTGGTGGCGGTGCGACGGCAGAAGACGTTGCGTTGATGAGAGCGGTCGTTGGGCCAGATATCGGCGTGAAAGCTTCAGGTGGTGTCCGGTCTGTCGCCGATGCCCACGCAATGTTGGCTGCAGGTGCCAATCGCCTTGGTGCCTCAGCGAGTGTGGCCATCGTCACAGGCGGTAAGGGTACGGGTGCGTACTGAATGATCGGCGAGATTCTCGAAGCAAAGCGAGATGGATGTGAGCTTAATCGGGCGCAAATTCAGGTTTTCGTTGATGGGGTTGTAAACGGCGCCGTTACCCGTCCACAAGCGGCTGCATTTTTGGCCTTTGTTTTTAATCGCGGGATGACCGTTGACGAGACCGTCGACCTCACCGAGGCGATGGCCAGCTCAGGCACGCGCTTGGACTGGTCCGGCCTTGAGGGACCTTTTGTCGATAAACACTCCACGGGTGGGGTGGGGGACAAGGTATCTTTGATATTGGCACCCTTGTGGGCAGAGTTGGGCAGCCGGGTGCCGATGATCAGCGGCCGTGGGCTCGGTCATACCGGGGGTACCCTCGACAAACTTGAGGCGATTCCCGGCTTTTGCACCGATTTGGAGCCTGCTGCGCTGCGGCTCATCCTAGACGATGTGGGCTGCTTTATTTCAGGGCAAACGGGTAGTTTAGCGCCTGCGGACCGCACCTTATACGCGCTTCGTAACGAGACCAGCACGGTGCCATCCATCCCATTGATCACGGCCAGCATTTTGTCCAAAAAGTTGGCCGAAGGCATCGATGAGCTGGTTTTGGATGTCAAGTGGGGAAGCGGTGCGTTTATGAAAACCCATGCGGCGGCCACTGAGCTTGCAGACATGCTGTGTCGTGTTGGTCGGGGGGCGGGATTGCTTACCCGGGCAGTGCTCACCGATATGAACCAACCTTTGGGTCGAACCGTGGGGAATGCCATCGAGGTCGAGGAGTCGATAGCCTGTCTCAAAGGTGAAGGGCCGGGTGATTTGGCGGCCCTGACCACCGATTTGATCGGGGACCCCAGGGCGAAAGCGACGTTGTCTTCGGGGGCGGCCTATGAACGTTTTTGCCGGATGGTTCATGCCCAGGGTGGCGACTTAAATGTCCGCTTACACGGTGCCGGCTGTAAAACGCTGGTGATTGAGTCCCAACTGTCAGGCATGGTCACCAAATGTGACGCCCTGGCTATTGGGCGCGCTGTTTTTGTTTTGGGCGCGGGACGAGCACACGCTTCGGCTGCAGTTCATCCGGGCGTGGGGCTCACCTTGCATAAAAAGATTGGCGAGAATGTAGAGGCCGGCGAGCCCTTGGTCACTTTGAGGGTTGCCGAAAAAGGCGTCGACGAGGCGAAGGCGCTGGTCGAAGGCGCCTACGGCATCAGCGCCTCATAGCTGCCCCGGGGTATGCAGGCCTTAAAAGCCGACTGCGTACCGCACGGTGTTTTGACTGTTGTCATAATAGCTGATGTGCAGGCGGCCATCGGGACCAAATGCCACAGAAGATGCCCGACCAACATCGCCCTCTGCGTCGACCGTGATGATCTCCCAGGCAGCCTCTTTGCGTTTGATGGCCAACATCAGGTCCTTTGTCCCTTCGTCGTAAAACGAGATGAACATTTCATCGGCACCGTTGATGAGTAAGGCGGGTTCAGCACCGGTGAGGCCGGTTGCGTAGACTGTTTCGTTTGCCCAGCCGTCTGCTTCACGGCAGGTGAGCATCAGGTCGCGAGCATCGACATCTTGGTAGGCGATGCAGGGTACGTTGTCCTCGTGACGGGTCCTTAGGCTCAAATCGGTGGCGTTGGCCTCGATGACCGTTGATTCAAAATCACCGTACTCTGGGAGCAGGTCACCAAAGGATCCGCCAGCACCCAAGAGGGCTTCCGGGTTCCATAAAAAGTCTGTGTATTGAATCTGGGGGGCCGTGCTAAAGTCGGCATTCGGGTCGAAGAAGGCCACATGTTGGCGACCGGTTTGGTCGATGTCCATGGTGGTATGTGTTCCAGATGGAACACCGGTGAAGCCTTCTAAGTAGCTGGTGCCCATGGCAAACACGAGGGGGTCGGTCCCTGCCATCAGGACATCCGCCAGCATGGGGGTGCTGTGGTCGCCGTTCAGGTAGGCAAAGCTTGGTGTGTTGCCCAAAAAGTCGCCTCGGTGAATCGCAAGGTCGACATATTGGCCGCGCTCCAATTCGCCGGTGACGCTGCCGTCGATCAAGGCGGGGCTCGACCACATGCCGCTGGCGGTGCGGGTCACATACCACAACGAGCGGTGAATGCCCCTGCCGTAATCGATGTCTGAGGTGTACCCAATATGGAGGGTGCCATCGACGTCGAGTTCTGCATCGAGGTACGCACCATCAAAGTTTGAATCAGCGACGAGGACTGTGTCTTCGGTCATCTCGCCTTCGGTGTTGACTTGGAGGTAAACCACTTCGCCGGTGCTTGAGTCGTGCGCGACAATGTGGGCCCGTCCTGCACCATCTACCCGAACAATAGAGGGGTCACCAATGTCGAAACCGTCCTCGGTTTCGACCACTTCAATATCAAAGCGTTCGTCCTCGTCACCGTCGCAATCGTTGTCGATCCCGTCGCCGACAATCTCTGGGGCGCCAGGGTTGGTGTTCTCGTCGTCATCATCGCAGTCTGTGTCGTCCTGGACGTAGCCCTCGAGCTCCTCACAGGTTTCGACCTCTACATCTTTATCGCCATAACCGTCGCCATCTTGATCGATGAAATAGGTCTCCTTGCTGAAGCCTTCATCGATGATCCCATCACAATCATTGTCGATGCCGTCGCAAATATCTGTGGCGCCAGGTGTCCCGTCGAAACGTGGATAAACCCCGTCGTTCTCGTCGTCACAGTCTCCATCGGCAATGCTCACACCATCGTTGTCCGCATCGGCATCTTCGGGTGCAAGGCCGCCGTCTGCGTCTGCGTCATCTGTGGTGAGGCCGCTGTCAGCGCCGCCACCCAGGCTCGGTGCTTCGAGATCTTTGCCTTCGAACCTGGAGGAGCAAGCCATCAGGGCGAGAGCAGCGAGAAGTGTGAGTGATTGAGTTTTCATTAGAGTCTCCAAGCGCACGAAAAACAGGTATGCGCCGATTCGGTGTGGGTTGTGCCCCCGGAATCGGTGGTCGTCAACTGTTCGGTGTAGCCAACACCGGCTTTGTTTCACGACCGTTTCAAACTATAGCTGCTCGTTTCTTGGCTGTTGCAGTTGGGCCCAATCTAGGCCTGTGGTTGAATGGGCTCATGATTGCTACATTTGTGACCGAACCGACTGGTTTTGCTGAACGCGCTTTGTCCCTGACCGGGCTGGGGGTGATGATCGGCATCGCTTGGCTTCTTTCCACCAACCGCCGAGGCATTCGTTGGCGTCCAGTGCTGTGGGGCGTTGGACTTCAGTTGATATTTGCCGTCATCGTGTTGTCGCCAGAGCTTCAAGGGTTTTTCTTTGGGGTCGTCGACACAGGGGTCAAGAAGCTGCTCAGCTTTTCAGAGGCGGGGGCGAACTTTGTTTTTCAGTCTGTTGAGGCGCATCAGGTGCTCAGCGCTGACGGCGCCCCGGTCACCTTCATCGGCCGAATTTCTCCGCCGGTCAAGACTTTCGCCTTCTGGATTCTGCCTACCATCATTTTCTTTTCGAGCCTGATGTCGATCCTGTACCACATCGGGGTCATGCAACGTTTGGTTTCGGTGATTGCAGGCTTAATGCAAAAGACCATGGGAACGAGTGGTGCCGAGAGCTTGTCGGCTGCCGGGAACATCTTTGTGGGCCAAACAGAAGCCCCGCTATTGATCGCGCCCTTTGTCGCTAAGATGACCCGGTCTGAGTTGAACGCGGTCATGACAGGTGGCTTCGCTACGGTAGCCGGCGGCGTGATGGCGGCCTACGTCGGCTTTTTGCAGGATATTCCAGGCATAGCTGGGCACCTTGTGACGGCCTCGATCATGTCCGCACCGGCATCACTGGCCATCGCAAAGGTGATGGTTCCAGAGGATGGAACGCCAGTGACGATGGGTAAAACGCCTGTCTCTCTCAAAAAGCCAGACCGAAATGTGCTTGAGGCTGCGGCCAGGGGCGCGACCGAGGGGGTCAAGTTGGCCATCAACGTGGCGGCAATGTTGATCGCCTTTGTGGGGCTGATCGCCATGTTTGACTGGATGATCAGCTGGATCATGATCACGGGTGAGCCCTTGAGTTTGTCCAGAATATTGGGCGTATTGTTTTCTCCGATAGCATTTGCAATGGGCGTGCCCTGGTCAGAGGCGACCGTTGTGGGTGGCTTGCTCGGTGAAAAGATGGTTCTCACTGAATTTATTGCCTACATCCATCTGGGCGAACTGGTGAACAGTCCGGTGCCGGTCTTGTCTGAACGGTCCGCCATCATCGCCAGCTATGCGCTGTGTGGCTTTGCCAACTTTGCGAGTATCGGAATTCAACTGGGCGGTATCGGTGGAATTGCACCCGAGCGCATGGGCGATTTGGCAGACTTGTCGATCCGCGCGATGATCGGTGGCTCCTTAGCGGCCTTTATGACCGGGACTGTGGCGGGAGTTCTGATCGGCTAAGGCATTTACCTGCGGCGATTCCTGTTCCCGTCGGCGATTAAACCCTCCATCAAAAACAGGTCGATGATTTGGCCAACGCCGCACAGTCCACCGGTCACCAGCCAGATTGCACCGGTGGCCCATTTTCGTGCATAAAAGCGGTGGATGCCACAAAAACCAATCACGCAGGCCAGCCACAAGAGGTAGCCGGTACCGGTGTCTAAGGGTTTGTCCATGGTGCCCATCCGCCTGTTGGGGTTGGCCTATTGCATAGCCTATATTATTAGGCTGCAATGAAAGAAGCATTCAAAGGTGTTCTCCCGGTGGTTGATGAGTCTGCGTGGGTACATGAAAATGCAATCCTCATCGGCGATGTAACGATTAAGGCGCGGGCGAATGTGTGGCCGGGCTGCGTGCTTCGCGGCGACCAAGGACGCATCGAAGTGGGCGAGGAGACTTCAATTCAAGATGGCACCATCGCGCACAGCACGGGCGGATTTTCCACGACGGTTGTCGGCGACCGTTGCACTGTTGGGCACCGGGTCGTTTTACACGGCTGCAAAGTCGAAGATGATTGCTTGATTGGCATGGGGGCCATTTTATTGGACAACTGCGTGATTGGCGCCGGCTCTATTATTGGGGCGGGTGCGTTGATTCCAGTTGGGAAGATCATTCCGCCCCGCTCCAAGGTGATGGGGATTCCCGGCAGGATTGTGGCTCAGGTGTCCGACGTTCAATTTGAAATGATGATTGGCGGTGGGCACCGGGAATACCAAAAATTATTGGCTGAGTATCGAGCAGAGGCTGATGGTGAGTGACCGCGCACAGCGACCCGGCTGTTTTTTGACCGCGGTGTTTCCCTTGGCGTGTTTATTTGGGCTCATTACCTTGCTCACCTGACAAGGCCACCGCTTAGAAAGTGGCGGCCGACTGCCCCGATGGGCCTTGTGTTATGATCCTCATCCCATCGAAGGTTTCGTTGGTGCCACACCGGTTCCAAATTTAGGCGCAACCTGAACCACATCCCTGAATCACACCATGCATATCCGCAAGCTTGAGCTTCAAGGCTTCAAGTCATTTCCCAATCGAACCAGTTTTCACTTCGGCACCGGTGTGAGCGGCGTTGTGGGGCCGAACGGTTGCGGGAAATCCAATGTGGTCGATGCGGTCAAATGGTGTTTGGGTGAGCAGTCTGCCAAGAGTCTTCGTGGCCGGTCGATGGAGGACATCATTTTTGCGGGCTCCGATAGCCGAAGGCCCATGGGCTTGGCCGAGGTGTCGCTCACGTTCGCAGCAGGTGCTGAGCCCTTCGCAGGAGAGTTCGCCCGGTGTGAGGAGATTCAAATCACCCGCCGCCTGTTTCGAGATGGTGGCAGTGAGTATTTGATCAACCAACAGCGTTGCCGACTCAAAGACATTCAGGACATCTTCCGAGACACTGGTGCCTCCAACCGGTTGTATTCCTTCATTGAGCAAGGTCGGATTGGCGAGATTGTAAAGGCCAAGCCTGAGCAACGGCGTTCTTTGATCGAGGAGGCCGCAGGAATTTCTCGATTTAAGGCGAAAAAGCATGAGGCTGAGCTCCGCCTGGAGGGGACGAATCGCAATCTCGAGCGGGCCACCGACTTGGTGGATGACCTCAATGGTCGCCTCCGCTCTTTGCGGCGTCAGGTCAATAAGGCCACCCGCTACCGGCGGCTTCGGACCGAGGTCAAACAAGGAGAAGTCTTTTTGGGTTTAGCTCGCTATTCAGGCTTGGCAGGAGACCGGCGGGTGGTGGCTGACAGTCTGCGAACGACCGTTGCTGCCGAGGCTGGAAAGCGGCGGGAATTAGACCGAAAAGACCAAGAAATAGATACCAAGCGGGCCGCGGTTGATGTGATGGAGGAGGTTTTAGGCGGCTTGCGAGATGGCTTGGGAGAGCTTGAGGCTACCCGGCGTGAGCGTGAATCTGCTCGCATGTACCAAGGGCGAGAGTCCGCACAACTCAGCGAGCGTATCGAACGCCTGGGTGTGGCCAGGGTGACTGCTGAGGCCGACCTTAAGGCTGGACGAGAACGTCGGCAGGCGGCTCAAGTGGAGTTTGAGGAGGTGACCGCGTCGGCCCTTAAATTTCGTGCCCGAGTTGATGAGACCGGTGGCGTTGCCGAGCGGGCGGATGCTCAGGTGGGGCGCCGTCGCGCTCAAATCGAGGTGGGAAAAGCGGGTGTGCTCGAGTTGATTCGTTCCCTCGCCCGAGACCGGGCTTCCAAAGAGGCGGCGGTCCTTCGGCGGACGGATAACGACAGCCGTATGGCAGACTTGGGCTTCAGGATCCAAGTCATCAAAGATGCCATGGCCGATGAATCTGAGTCGTACGCGGCTGCGTTGGCCAATAAGGAGAGTGCTCAGCAAGACCTCGAGCGGACTCACGGTGTCGCGGTCAGTGCCGAAACAGTCCTTAATCAAGCCCGATCGGCGATCAGTGATGCTCGGGTAAAGCGCCGAGAGGTTGAGGCTGCGCTGACTGCTGCGGAGCGGGCGGCCGGGCTGGCTGGTGGTCGCCTGGAGTCTCTTCAGGCTTTGAGTGCTGCTCATGATGGAGTAGAGGAGCACGCCAAGCGGGCATTGACCATTGATGGTGTGCTCGGCACCTTGGCAGACCACCTCGATGTGCCGGAGAAACTCCAGCCGCTGGTGGCCACCGCCATCGGGGATGAACTCGAATATGTGCTGGTTCCAGACGCAGAGACCGCGCTCAAAGTGGCTGAGGCCTCTGAGGGTCGGGTCAAAATGTTGCTGTTGGGCGCCAAGTCGCCCTTGGATGGGCCGCTTGCTTGTGTTGGGTCCAGTGACACAGCGCTTGCAGCGCTCAATCGGGTGTTGGGTAATTGTGTTGCAGCACCAGACCTAGAGACGGCCTTGAGGCTGCATCAAAAAGGGGGCGGTGCATATATAGTGGAGTCGGGTCCCGGTGGAATTCCCATCGTGGTGACCTCCCGTGGAGAGATACGGGTCGGGCCCGTCAAAACTCAGGCCACGATGCTCCTTCAGCGGCGCCGGGAGATCGGTGAGTTGGAAACCGAGGTGCCCAAACTCGACACAGCGGTGGTTCAGGCTGCAAAACAGGTTGATACTTTGGCGCTCGCCCAAGAAAAAGGCGTGGCAGCCGTAGAGGCGGCGAGGCTTGAGTTCGATGCGACACGCCAGGCTTCTGCAGAAGCTCAGATGGCTCAGCGTGAGGCTGCGGCAGAGTGTCGCCGGGTAGAAAAAGCTGAGGCCGAGCGGTCTTCTCAGTTGAGTTCCCTGACTGGCGAACGCGACAGAATCGCTGCGATGAAGAACCAGTTGGACACTCAGCAGCTTGATTTGGCCGGCGCCATCGAAACTGCACAAGCGGATCAGATGCGTTGCGAGGAGGCGCTTCACACCCATCAGCAGGCCTTGGTGGAAGAGGAGCGAGGTGCAAAAGATTGTCGCGCGTCTGCGGTGGTGGCCAAGACCGACCTTGCTGGTGTGGAGCAGCGTCAGCGGGGCTTGGCTCAAATGGTGGCTGCGGCCAAGCGGGTCGAGGAGGGGGCTGCCAAGCAACTTGTTTCTTGTGGTCAAGATATCGAAAGGGCGCGGGAGCGGATGAGTGCTTTGGCCAGCGATGATTTGACGCTCAACGATGATCTGACCGAGATCAACACCGCTCAGGCTGCGCTGCGCACGAAAATTGAGGTATCTAAAGTTCAAGTAGCTCAAGCCCGCGAGGCGCTTCGGGCCTCCGAAGACGCAGTACGGGGTCTTCGGGATGCGCGAGAGGCGGCCACGGCTGAGCGGATTGAACTCGAGCGAGAGCTTGAGCAGATCAAGACCGATATTGCACAAATTCGTACCCAGTTGGGTGAGCGTTATCAGATTAGTGTGACGGGGCTGCTCGATCGCCTAGAACGGAATGGCCAAATTCTAATAGAGGTGCCCAAAGAGGCGCGATTGGAGGTGGCAGAAGCTGAAGACAGTCCACCGGTTGGGGTGTCGACCCCTGAGGAGGACACCCTCGATGATTTATGCATCAAGCCGTCAATGCTTGAAGATTTGGAGTTCGTTGCGGCGTGGGTGGAGCGCCTAACCGAGGCCAAACGACTGCTGGCCAAGCTCGGAGAGGTCAACCTGGTCGCCGTGGCTGAGTACACGGAGGTGAAAGAGCGACATGACACCCTCGATGGGCAGCGTGCGGACCTCGAGGATTCAGTTCGGGCGATTCGCAATACTCTGGCGCAGCTCAACCGAACCTGTCGCGAGCGGTTTCGCGAAACCTTCGAGCGGGTCAATGCCCTGTTTAAAGAAGGGTACCCAAAGTTGGTCGGAGGCGGGCGTGCGCGTTTGGTTCTCACCGACGAAGAGGACATGCTCGAAACTGGGGTTGATATCGAGGTTCAGCCGCCCGGAAAGCGTCTGCAGAATCTCGCCTTATTGTCTGGCGGAGAGATGGCGATGACGGCGATAGCGCTCATTTTTGCACTCTTTCAGGTGAAGCCAAGTCCGTTTTGTTTGCTGGACGAGGTCGACGCGCCCCTCGATGAGGCCAATGGTGCGCGTTTCAACAATCTGTTGCGCGAGATGGCCAAGCTCTCCCAATTTATTGTCATTACCCACAATAAAAAGACCATGGAGTGTGTGGACACTTTGTACGGGGTCACCATGCCGAGCGCCGGTGTGTCTCAGTTGGTGAGCGTCAAGCTCGATTGAGTCTTGGGCTTATACCGATTAGGGCGGCCTTATGTTGGAACACACTTGGATTATTGGTGCGCTCGTTTTGTTGGTTGGCTCGGCAGGGGCCTACGCTATTTTTCGGGTCGTCCGAGGTTTAGAGACGGATGCTGGCAGCCTTCAGGCTGGATTGCCCCCCACCGACGCCGCCTCCTTTTTTACCGGCTTGGCTCGCAGTCGCCAGGCACTTTCGGCTGCGCTCTCCAGCGTTTTTAGCTCGGCGGTGGACAGCCAGCGCTTTGAGGCATTGGAGGAAGCCCTCATTGGTGCCGATATTGGTGTGAAGACGGCGGTTGAGATTGTGGGGGAGGTAGAGAAGGCCAAGCCAGCCGACGAACTGGCAACGCGGTCAGCTTTACGTGGGGCGCTGTTGGAGCGCCTGGCTGGGGACCACACTCTGGCCACCGGCGATGGTTCGCTTTTGGTGGTGCTGGTTGTTGGGGTAAACGGGAGCGGTAAAACCACCACTATCGGTAAGCTGGCCAGCCAGTACATTTCGTCTGGCAAAAAGGTTTTGCTGGCCGCCGGGGATACTTTCCGGGCTGGGGCCATCGAGCAGTTGAAGGTTTGGGGTGAGCGTGTGGGGGCTGAGGTGGTTGCCCATGGTGAGGGGGCCGACACTGCCGCCGTTTTGTACGATGGGATTAAAGCTGGAATCGCCCGTGGGGCCGACGTTGTGATTTGCGACACCGCAGGGCGCCTACAAGCTCAGTCAGCCTTGATGGATGAGCTTGGTAAAGTGCTGAGGGTCATGGACAAGGCGCTGCCGGGAGCACCGCACGAGGTGCTGCTCGTCCTGGACGCGACCATTGGTCAGAATGCATTATCGCAGGCCCGGGCCTTCAAGGATGTTGTTGGGGCCACGGGTGTGGTGTTGACGAAGCTTGATGGGACAGCGCGCGGGGGGGTGGTCGTGGCGGTGAAGGGCGAAATGGGCTTGCCGGTGAAATTGATAGGGCTTGGTGAGGGGGTAGAGGATCTCCGCCCATTCGACCCAGAGGCCTTCGTTGACGCACTATTGGCCACAGAAGAGTCGCCCCCAGTTTGACGGGCATAGCGATCTCCCGATAATGGGTGTCTATGCAAGTACGAATCACCATCCGCGGTCGCGATTACACGGTCAGGGGCGACGACAACCCCAAGGACCTTCAAAACTTGGCTGCAGACCTCGATCGGCGCATGGCCGAGACTGCCGAGCGTACACGCTCGTTTGACGAGTACACGATCGCGATGCTCACAGCGCTCAATCTGGCCAGCGAACTACATCAGTTGAAGGCACAAGTGGCCTCCCGCCTCGATGAGATCGATCGCGAGGCAGCCTCGGTTGCGGCAATGGTTGAAGCTGCGCTCCCGGCAGACGATGAAGCGTGAATCTCCACCGCTCTAGGTGGCTCAACGCACTTCTTTTATCAGGCTCCACTTCAATTTTGGTTTTGGCGGCCTGGTTGAGCCCCAATCCGGAGGGGCTTGGCACCCACACAGCCTTGGGTCTCTCGCCATGTGTGGTGTGGAGCGCACTCGGTGTGCCCTGCCCGATGTGTGGCGTGACCACCACGTTTTCTTTGATGGCTGATTTTCGGCCCTTGGCTGCATTGATCAACCAGCCCTTTGGCGTGGTCCTATTTGTGATCACAGTCGGGATCGCCATGATCGCTGGGATGGAGGTCTGCAAGCCCAATAAAAGATGGGTGTGGCTGTCTCGACAGCTCTTGGGCCGAGAAGTGGCGTTTGTTGGGCTCCTATTTGTGACAATGATCACGGCATGGGTCTACAAAGTGGTGATCACCAGCAACTTTTTGAGCGGCCTTCCTTGACGCTGTAGTTGGGTCTTCATAGAAGCGTCGGGCTTCGGGGGGCAACCACCGAGGCTGCCGAGACGGCCACCTTTTAGGTTCTCGTCTCAGCTCTTTAAAACCACCACGCGGATCACCTGGCAAGCCCAGGAAAAATCGAAGGAAACACCTTGACGGTGAATCCAGGACTCGATAGAACCGCGGGGTTCCCAGTCAACAAGTCCCTTGGGGGGGCGCCTAGAGCACCACCACAATGACTTGTGTTGACCATGGAATCGGTCTTTGAAATACAGACAGCAGCTCCGTTGAATCG
>OBJC01000086.1_pt1 | contig 18591 bp, 19 predicted proteins | sample 1481521 | NCBI WGS metagenome assembly OBJC01 (sample SAMEA2341961, study PRJEB22496) | metagenome | biome: marine; feature: hydrothermal vent; material: water | place: Pacific Ocean | collected 2011/2012 | reverse complement strand
AAGTTGGATTTTTTGAAGAAAAATCACTTCTCATTAGAAATGACTGTCAATTTCACTGGCATAATCAAAATTATGGCTGTTTTGATGATTTTTTGGCTAATTTGAAGCAAAAAAAGCGAAAAAATATTCGTCAAGAGCGCAAAAAGGTTAGTTATTCTGGCGTAAGCATTAGACAGCTAGATGGCAACAGTGCAACCGATGTCGATTGGCAAAATTTCTCAAATTTTTACAATCAAACTTTTTTAGAAAAAAGCGGTACACCCACACTTAACTTAGGATTTTTTAAACAAATTGCCAAAACCATGCCCGACCAAGTCTTGTTATTTTTGGCTGATCTTAATGGTGAGTGCATTGCCGGATCTTTAATGTTTAAAAGCGACACACGGCTTTATGGTCGACATTGGGGCTGCAATAAACAAGTTGATTATCTTCATTTTGAAGCTTGTTACTACCAAGGCATTGAATACTGTATTCAGCATAATTTAGAGGTGTTTGAGCCTGGCGCACAAGGGGAACACAAGGTGTCTAGAGGCTTTGTACCAACCCTTACGCAATCGGCACATTGGATTAAAGATGAAGCATTTAAACAGCCCATTAAGCATTTTTGTGAACAAGAGCAACAACACATTGCGCACTACATGGAGCAAGTGAACAAACACAATCCATACAAGGAACAAAATTTATGAAACAGCATTCAAGTTCTTGCGTGCAAAACCAAGCGCCAATTCTTAAAATTATTAAGCCATTACTACTAGAAAAACACACCGTGTTAGAGGTGGGTAGCGGCACTGGGCAACACGCCATCTATTTTGCCGAGAAAATGCCGCATCTTAGTTGGCAAGCTAGTGATCAAGTGCAATATTTAAGTAGTGTTAACGCTTGGATTAATGAGGCCAAGCTTAGCAATACACCGCCTGCCATTAATCTGGATGTTACTCAAGCTTGGCCAGCGTTGGAATTTGATGTGATTTTTTCAGCAAATACCACGCATATTATGAGCTGGGAAATGGTGGTGGATTTCTTTCAAGGGGTTGGAAAATCGCTAAGTGAAAATGGCTTATTTATTCTGTATGGGCCGTTTAACTATAATGCCCAATACACTTCCCAAAGTAATGCTAATTTTGATCAATGGCTAAAAGACAGAGATAGGCAAAGCGCCATTCGTGATTTTGAAAAACTTAATACACTTGCACAACAGGCTGGATTAATCTTAATGAATGATTATGCAATGCCGGCCAATAATCGAATCTTGGTTTGGCAAAAAAAATCTAACTTTTAATTAATCTGAATTATTCAAATTCCATTTGTTTAAAAATACGCTCGGCATTTTGCTTGTGTAACTCTCTAAAGGTGCCGCGATTTCTAAACATTGATTGGTCAATACTGTAAGCTTCATACAAACCACCATCGTCGTCAATTACTTTTTCAACTTCTGTACGCATATAGACCAAATAGTCTTTGGTAAATTTAGTGATAGTAGCAAGATCGGTTGGCTCGCCATGGCCTGGAATAATCAATGCTGGCTCTAGGGCTTCAATCTTATCCCAAGTTTCAATCCATGCAGCAGCATTGGTATGTGAGAAAATAGGCAGCATGCGTTCGTTAAAAGCGGTGTCGCCACTAATGAGAATCTTTTGTTGTGGCAGCCAAAGCTGGATATCATCTGGCGAATGCGATGCGCCAATATGCATCAACTCAATCTGAGTATTACCCATTGATATTGGCATTTTTTCTTTAAAAGTTAAATCAGGAAACACGACTTTTGTGCCAATAATCTTTTCCTTTTGAACGCTCAGTGTACGCGCATAAATATCTTCACCTCTGTGTCTAATTTCTTTATCTGCCTCTACATGAGCAATGATAATAGCGCCCTGCTTTTTCCAATAGTTTGAGCCCAAAATCGCATGGCCTTGCGAATTTTCCAACACCACATATTTGACTTTTTGATCCGTTACTTTTTTGATTTCCTCATGCATTGCTTTAGCCACTAAATAACTACCACCGGCATTAAAGACTAAGACACCATCTGTGGTGACAATGAAAGAGAGGTTGTTATTGTGATTAGAGTTTTCGTAGGTGTACGGCTGTGTTGCACCAATGGCAGAATAAACGCCCGGTGCAATTTCTTCAGGAAGTCTGTATAAAATACTATCGGGCTCGTAATCACTAATTTTTACTGGGTTCATTTCTTCTTTCCAAACAAAAAAACCATCAGCATAGTTCTTTACATTAGTGTAACCCATGTTTTCTAAAGTTTTTGCCGCCAGTGGCGAGCGTAAATTACGGCCACAATAAACAATGATTGGTGTGTCTTTTGATTTGGCGTGATCACCAATTTGAAACTCTAACCAGCCTCTGACAATATTAACGTTTTGACCGCGATCAATCGTGCCTGTGTACTTCAGCTCAAAAGGTGAGCGCACATCGATTAAAACCACACTAGGGTCGGTGTCTAATATTTTATTTAATTCGTCAGTATTGATATTAACAATGCGCTTATTGACAGCCTCAAGTGTTTGCATAACATCAACAATTTCATCATCGTTTTCAGCGTACGCGTTAGAAAATGAAAAAATACTTAATAAAACTATTAAAAAATATCGCATTATTCGCCTTTATTTTAAAAAAATGTTGGATAATTATGACACAATTAAATCAACTATGCTAGACTTATGCCTTTATTTATCAACCAAGGAGAGAAAAATGAAAAATAAATTATCGGTTATTTTGGCCGTTACTAGTGTTTTAACAATGAGCAGTGCTACTGCAAATACCAATAACTGGAGCCCTTGGGGAAGTAACAATAACAACTACTACAATCCATTTTCTGGCGGTAGTAATTCTTTTGGTCCATTTGGTGGCGGCACTAACTTTGGCCCATTTGGTGGTGGTAACAGTATGCAGCCTTTTGGTTTTAACACAGGTTCAAACCGCTTCGGCCCAATGAACGGTAGCAATATGGGGCCTTTTAATGGTGGTCATAATTGGCAGAATCAACCTTTTAATCCTGCACAAATACAACAAGTGGCAGAAGAAGCGGCAAGCACAGTTCAAGAAGTTGTGACAGCCGTACAACCTGCAGCAGAAAGTTCAGAGCCAGCAAAAATGACCGCTGAGTTGTTTATGCAAATGGTACAAGTGACTGAAGTTGACGAAGGTATTACTGGTCCAGAAGTGGATGAATCAATTAAATCAATGGCGACTAACGAATCTATTTTGCACGTTGCTATGTTTCCACTCAGTGAGCAAATCACCAATGTAACTGGCAAGCCTTACCGTCATTTAACCATTCATAATATTTGTGATGCTGCTACTGCCGGAAAGATTGCCGATATTGATGATCGTTATGCAGTGATTCTTCCTTGCCGTATTGCGGTAGTTGAAGGTAAAGATGGTAAAATCAGAATGATTAGTATGAATCCTGATGTAATGCATGCTATGCAATTACCAGAAGATGCACTAGGTCCTGCGATGGATGTAGCTGAAAAAATGAATGCGATTATTGAAGGTGCTCAAGAAGGTTCTTTCTAAATAGATTTTAATCGTTATAAAAAAGCCTGCAATTGCAGGCTTTTTTTTCGTCTAAAACTAAGGATTTTTTGCCAATCTTAATAAACTTAACCAGCCCAAAATAAACAACATACCGCCAATTGGGGTGATAAACACCATTGCATGTATTTTACTAAAAGTATATAAATATAAACTTCCTGAGAATAACACAATGCCAATGGAAAATATCCAGCTACTTTGTTTAACAGCTTGTGACGGTTTGTATTGGTAATACACAGCCAGCATAGCAACGATTAGTGTGTGATACATTTGATAAGTTGCCGCTGTTTGCAGACGTGCAATGTCTTTAATCTCTAACACGTCTTTTAACATATGCGCTGACATAGCACCTATTGCAACCGCCATAGCACCACTTAGGGCGATAAAAATCCAGATTTTTTTCATAAGTATTAATAATAAAAAAGCTAACCTCTTTAACTATACGCCTAATCAATAAATGATAGTAACGTTTAGTGTGTTTTTGAGGTGGTGAAATAAGGTGTATATTTAAAACAAGCCGATGTATAAATACATTGGCGGAATGTTCAATAATAAAGGAGATATATCATGTTAGCGCATACAATGAAAAACTTTGAAACTTACCCAACCAATCGTATCGTTGCAATTATTGATTCCAAAATGGAAGCGGATGAAGTCTGCTGTGACTTAATGAATGCTGGATTTGACAACTCTGAAATTGATGAATCAGTTGGCACTGATGGTTTAAAGTTTCTTGATCCAGATGGTCGTAGTCATGGGTTAATGACTAAGTTAATACGTAAGTGGCAATTTGTTGCCCAAGGCGAAGAATATAAATACTTGAAGCTTATTAAAAAAGGTCTGCAAGAAGGTCATACGGTTGTTAGTGTTCCAACATTAACGAAGATTGCTCGTCAAAAAGCTGCGTCCATTCTTAGATTACATAATGCCAAAGACATTCGTTTTTATGGTCGGTTTTATGTAGAACACTTAGATGCCGCTTAAATAAAGAAGCAACAAGACTTTATTTAAAAAAGAGAGTTATATCGTGTCCATAAAATTGGACGCGAGAGTTCCATGATTTAGCTAAATAATTCATTGTGGTTTGACTAAAAAAACAAATATGAGTCGGGTCATCTTTGTAATACCATGATGCAAAATCTACTTGGTCATTAATCATCTTGGTCATGATTGCTAGTGTGCCACCTGTATTTAGCATTTTATATAGTCTATTTAATTCATCACCAGGCTTGGATAAATGCTCGACCACTTCGGTGGCGGTAATAAAATCGTATTGATTGTTAAAAATGGCCTGATCATTGGCATAGAATTTATCAAACAAATCAACCGCGTAACCTTGCTCTTCAAACATCAATGATAAAGTTGGCCCTGGGCCAGAGCCAAAATCTAAGCCTTTGGCGCCTGATTTAATACAATCTATAACTGGATTAAACGCTTTAGATAAAAACGCACGATAGTGCTTATCTTCAGGATTGTTTTGATGGGAGTCGTAACGAGTTTTTTCTGCTGCTTCGCTCAGATGAAACTCTTTGGGTGTAAAAACCAAATCACAAGACGAACATGAAAAATAACTGGCATCCTTATTCTTGAAATAAGACTGACTTTGCTTAGAACAACATAATGGACACTGATTAGCCATTACGTCGCTTAAATAGCAATTTTAGTGTGAACAAGAGCCTGAATGAACGTGACCATGATCTAACTCATCTTTTGTTGCTTCTCTAACATTTTCGATGCTCACATTAAAATGTAATGTTTCACCTGCCAATGGATGATTGGCATCGATCGTAACGGTCTTCTCATTGATTTCTTTAACATGAACTGCAAATGGATTACCCTGCTCATCTTGAGACTGTAATTGCATGCCAATTTCTAAGTTGTCAATACCTTGCAAAGCTTCCATTGGGATTTCTTGAATCGCCTCAGGATGATGAACGCCATAACCCTCTTCTGGATTAACTGATACGTCACAAGATTCGCCAACTTTCATACCTTCTAATGCGCTTTCTAAGCCAGGAATAATGTTACCGTGACCTTGGATAAACGGCATCGGCTCTTTACCTTGTGATGAATCAATGATATCGCCTGCATCATTTTTTAGTGTGTAGTGCATCTCTACTACTGCGTCTTTTTTTACTGTCATTTTATTGTCTCCGTTTGTACACTTAACGTGTTGCTTTTAAATATCAAAAAGGGCTTCCTATATGGAAACCCTTTTCGAGAATATGGTGGGGCGTGAGCGATTTGAACGCTCGACCAATGGATTAAAAGTCCAGTGCTCTACCAACTGAGCTAACGCCCCATAAAAAAGTGAAATTATACATTAACGTCACTTTGTAAATCAATCAAAATTAGTCTTTATTTTATCTTTTTACTGGTTATCAACCGCTTCTCTTAGTGATTTTCCCGGCTTAAAAAATGGTACAAACTTTTCACCGACTTGCGTTCTTTCACTAGTTTTAGGATTAATACCTAAACGCGCTTTTCGATGTTTTTTATAAAAACCACCAAACCCTCTAACTTCAACCCCATCACCTGAAACAATACCTTGTGTTAACGCCTCTAAAATTACTTCAACAGAAGTCTTAGCATCGGCCTTAGAAAGGTCAGAATGGTTGGATAAATTAAAAATAAGATCAGTTTTTTTCATGATTAATATCAGTTATATATCGCTATACAACTGATTAAAAAGCATTATTTATTTTTTTGCTTTTTTCAATAAATCACCTAAAGTAGAACCTGTTGCATCGTCAGAAGATTGCTTATTGTAATCTGCCATCGCTGCTTGCTCTTCCACAGAATCTTTAGCTTTAATACTGACTGAAATGTTACGAGATCTTCTATCAACATTAACAATAACCACTTCAACTTCAGTGCCTGTTTTTAAGACTGTAGTTGCATCTTCAACACGTTCTTGTGAAATTTCACCGGCTTTTAAGTAACCTGTAATATCGTCAGCTAAAGTAATAACCGCACCTCTTGGATCTACTTCGGCAATCACACCCTTAACAATAGAACCTTTCTTGTTAGATGAAGCGTAAGACATAAAGTCATCTTCTTCTAATTGCTTAATACCTAAAGAAATACGCTCTTTTTCAGCATCAATATTTAGAATAACCACTTCAAGCTCTTGACCTTTAGAATAATTAGAAACTAACGCTTCTGAAGATTGCTTCTCCCATGAGATATCTGCTAAATGGATTAGGCCATCAATACCGCCTGGAAGGCCAACAAATAAACCAAAGTCAGTGATTGATTTAACTACTACGCCAATCTTGTCACCTTTATTGCAGGTTGCTTCAAATGCTTCCCAAGGGTTTTCTTGTGCTTGCTTCATTGATAATGAAATACGATGCTTAGATTCTTGAACGTCTAATACCACAACATCAACTTCTTGACCCAGTTTAACGATCTTAGAAGGACGTGCATTTGCATTAGTCCAATCCATTTCTGAAACGTGAACCAAACCTTCAACACCATCTTCGATGCGTACAAACGCTCCGTAGTCAGTAAGGTTAGATACTGTACCAGTAACTTTCTTGCCAATTGGAAGACGGTCTGAAATATTATCCCAAGGACTAGCAGTAAGCTGCTTAAGACCTAGTGACACACGCATCTTCTCTTTATCGTAGTTAAGAACCTTAACCGTAATCTTGTCGCCAATAGTCAACTTCTCAGATGGGTGGTTAACACGCGTCCAAGAGATATCGGTAATGTGTAGTAAACCATCAACACCACCAAGATCAACAAACGCACCGTAGTCAGCAAGGTTCTTGACGATACCTTCGATTTCTTTGCCTTCTTCTAATGTTTCAAGTAAGGCTTCACGATCTGCTGAGTTAGCTTCTTGCATCACTGCTTTTCTAGAAATAACGATGTTGTTTCTAACTTCGTCCATCTTAATAACGATGGCTTCAATTTCTTGACCAGTTAAGTATGAGAAATCTTTAACTGGGCGCACATCAACCAATGAGCCTGGTAAGAACGCTTTAACCACGCCAATATCAACTGTCAAACCGCCTTTAACAGCGCCAGTAACAATACCCGTTACTACTTCTTTAGAATTCATTGCAGTTTCAAGTGACTGCCACAACTTGATGCGCTTGGCATCAGCATGTGACAATAATGTATTACCTAGGCCATCGTCGATTGATTTAAGCGCGACTTCTACAATATCGCCTTCTGCAACTTCGATTTCACCTTGTGGATTTTTAAATTCGTCTAGAGAGATAAAACCCTCTGATTTTAAGCCAACATTAACAATCGCTTTTTCACGATTAATGCTAACGACGGTACCCATTAATAAAGCACCTACTTTTACGTTTTGTTGTTCTGCGCTGTTTTCAAACAGCTCTGCAAATGATTCTGACATATTTTCTTCTTTGATATTGACCGGTAAATAATTCCAACAACGGTATAAGTTGGGTGATTATCGGGTTAGTTTATTTATAAAGCTTAACCGCTTAAGCTTTAGTTAATTCACTCACTTGAGTGATTACTTCATCAATCGATAACTCAGTGGTATCAATGATTAAAGCGTCTTTAGCAGGCTTGAGTGGTGAGTGTTTGCGTGAAGAATCACGCTCGTCTCTAGCTACAACCTCTGCTAAGATTTGCGAAATTATACCCTCAGACCCTTGATTTTGCAATTGTTTTAGGCGCCTATTAGCACGCTCCTGCGCACTTGCTGTTAAGAAAACTTTAAAAGGTGCATCGGCAAAAACAACCGTACCCATATCACGACCATCGGCCACTAAACCAGGCGCTTTAGCGAAAGCCTGTTGTCGCTTTAAAAGTGCGGCGCGTACCACGCCAATTGATGCGATTTTGGAGGCCATTTCACCGGTTTGTTCGGTACGCAAAACCTTAGATACATCTTGCCCATCTAAATACACACTCACCAGTTCACTACCAGCTTCAGTTTTAAAGGCTAAATCAAGATTATTCGCTACCTCTTCTAAGGCAGATTCGTCTGTAACATCAGTATTTCTGGCATCAACTGCCAATGCAAAAGCACGATAAATTGCACCAGAATCTAATAAGTGCCAACCTAATTTTTGTGCCATGATACGAGCAACCGTACCTTTGCCAACCCCACTAGGACCATCAATGGTTAAAACAGGTATTAAACTCACTTAACTTCTGGGCGCATGTGCGGAAATAACAATACATCTCTGATTGATGGTGAATCAGTAAACAGCATCACCAATCGATCAATACCAATACCTTCACCTGCTGTAGGTGGCATGCCATATTCTAACGCGCGAATGTAGTCTGCATCATAATGCATGGCCTCATCATCCCCTGCATCTTTCTCAGCTACTTGGGCTTTGAATCGTGCTGCTTGATCTTCAGCATCATTCAACTCAGAGAAGCCATTGGCAATTTCACGACCACCAATAAACAATTCGAAACGATCGGTAATAAATGGATTGTTATCGTTACGACGTGCTAATGGTGATACCTCAGTTGGGTATTCGGTAATGAAGGTTGGCTGCATGAGTTTTTCTTCAACTGTTGCTTCAAAAATCTCAATTTGAATTTTTCCTAAGCCCCAGTTATCTTTGACTTGAATATTAAGATTTTCAGCCGTTTTCTTGGCATTATCTTCATTAAGGTCGTCCGCTGTTAGTGCTGGATTGTGCTGCAAGATTGAATCAAACACGCTAATGCGATCAAATGATTGTGAGAAATCAAAATCATCACCTTGATAATGAATAACAGCATCTCCACACACATCTACAGCAATGCCGCGGAAGAGTTTTTCAGTCAAGTCCATTAGGTCATGATAAGTCGCATAAGCTTGATAAAACTCAATCATGGTGAATTCTGGATTGTGGCGAGTTGACAGGCCTTCGTTTCTAAAATTACGATTAATTTCAAACACCCTATCCATACCACCAACCACCAAACGCTTAAGATAAAGCTCTGGCGCAATACGCAAGTACATACCAATATCAAGCGCATTATGGTGCGTCTCAAATGGTTTGGCTGTCGCACCACCTGGAATGGTTTGTAACATCGGTGTTTCTACTTCGATAAAGTCAATATCATTAAAGAAATTACGAATATAGGCCACAATCTGAGAGCGACGCTTAAAAGTATTACGTGCTTGCTCATTAGTAATTAAATCAACATAACGTTGACGATAACGAGTTTCTTGATCAGACAATCCGTGGAATTTTTCAGGCAGTGGTCGTAGCGATTTAGTGAGTAATTTTATGTCACTAATACGAATCGAAAGTTCACCTACGTTGGTTTTAAACAAAGTGCCCGTTGCACCAATAATATCACCGATATCCCATTTTTTAAACTGTTCGTTATAAAAGCCTTCAGGCAGTTCGTCACGCGTCACAAATAGTTGGATTTGTGCTGACGAATCTTGCACATGGGCAAAGCTTGCCTTGCCCATCACTCGCTTAAGCATCATGCGCCCGGCTATGGATACTTCGATGTTTTTTTCTTCTAATTCTTCTTTAGAAAATCCATCATAATCATTAATAATATCTTGCGCCAAATTGGCTGGTTTGAAATCATTAATAAAAGGGTTGCCTGCTTCTCTTAAGATGGCTAATTTTGCTCTTCGTTCAGTAATTAATTTGTTGTCGTCTTGGTCGCTCACTGCTTTGTTTTTTCCTCTAGTTCTTGTTGTGCCAATGCTTTTGCTTTGGTTAAATCTACTTCAGCTTCGCTGGATTTTCCCATGCGCTTGAATAAAGTGCCACGATTATAATAGGCTTGGTAAAAATTTGCATCCAATTCAATGGCTTTATTCAGATCTTCTAGGGCGAGTTCGTCTTTTGCAATCTTCATATAAGCATTACCACGGTTGTAAATCGCTGCAATATAATTTACATCCAAAGTAATTGCTTGAGAATAAGCATTAATCGCCTCAGTGCTTTTTTCTAATCGATCATAGCAATTACCTAAATTATTAAAAGCACCAGAATCATTCATATTAAGTGCTAGGGCTTTTTCAAAATATTCGATTGCCGAGGGGAAGTTATCATTCTCTTGCTCCATATAGGCCAAGCAAAAATAAGCTTCTGCACTATTTGGATTGGCTTTAATAGCGCTAGACATACTTTCAATCGCCAATTCGTCATTGCCTTGTAATTGGTGTAAATTACCCAAGCTTAAGTATGCATTGGCTTTTAAATCTTTATCGGCAGCTTGATGGTTAAGTAGTGCATTCCATGCTTGAATCGCCAAAGATAATTCGCCATTTTTCTGATATGTGTAAGCATCTACCATTAGCTTACTAAGCTCTAATTCAGCACTCACGACAAGGTTACAATAAGCTTTCGAGCGTTTTCACCAGCACGGTGTTCGTATAAGAACAAGCCTTGAAATTTCCCTAGCGCCAATTTGCAATCAATAATTGGGATGCTTTTTGACTCGCCCGTTAAGATCGAACGAATATGCCCCGACATGTCAAAATCACCTTCATTATTGTGTCGATAATTTGGGTTAGCATCAGTGACTTTTGCTTGAAAATAATCTTCAATATCGAGTAAAACATCCGCATCTTCATTGCCCGTAATCATCAGCGAAGCTGACGTATGGGTAACAAAAACATGGCACAAAGTGTGACCCTGTGAAAATTCAGTAACAATAGCATTCACCAGTTGGGTGATTTCTGTTGCGCCTCGATTATGAGTTTTAATCAGTAGCGCTTGCTGATGACTCACTTCAATAAATCCTTAGCTTTAGAAGTGTCTATTGTTTGAGTTTTCGTGGTTTTCTTTTTACTTAATAAAGACCTGATAAAGAAAAACAAGACCAATCCTAAAAATGTAAATGGCGCAAACCACAATAAATAAGTATTTTTATTAACGGGTGGCTTAAACACCACAAAATCACCGTAACGATCGACCATGAATTGTTGAATTTCATCGTCACTGTTATTTTTAATGATCATTTTTCGTACTTGTTCGCGCAAATCTTTAGCCAATCCTGCATTTGATCCACCAATACTTTGACCTTGGCAAACTGGGCAGCGAATATCGTTAATTAAAGCACGATAACGTATTTCTTGAGCGTCACTTGAAAACGCTTTAGCTTCTATACTTTCTGCCAGAATTGATGAAGAAAAGCTTAACAATAAGATAAAGCTAACGATACTCGCAAAAGCCTTGAAAGGTATAAAATGTTGCATACTAAAATATCAAAAAAATTAATTAATACAATTTTAACCCTTAAGCATGCCATTAATCACGCTAGATAATATTTCTCTTAGCTTTTCAGATAAGCCAATCCTTAACGGCGTTAGCTCGACTATTCATAAAGGTGACAAAATTGCACTGATCGGACGCAATGGCGAAGGAAAGTCAACCTTTATGCGTATCTTAGCTGGCACAATCAGTGCTGATGATGGTAAATTAAAAATTAAAAAAGGCACAAAAATCAGTTATCTTGAACAAACGCCACCTGAAGATAATGAAAAAAAATTATTTGATATTGTTGCCGAAGGCTTGGGCGATATTGGGCTAATCTTAAGTGATTACCAACAACTTACCCATAACGGGGAGTTAGAGGCAGCCGCTGATTTACAAGCAATAATTGACGAGTTAGATGCTTGGCAATACCTGCATAAAATCGAGGCAATTTTAAATCGCTTCACCCTTAATCCTGAGGCAATTTTATCCACACTTTCTGGCGGTTGGCGACGGCGCGTCATGCTAGCACGCGCCCTAATTCAAGCCCCTGATGTACTACTACTTGATGAGCCCACTAACCACATGGACATCACCGCTATTCTTGACCTGGAAAGAATGCTTAGGGAATTCCATGGTACTTTAATATTAATTAGTCATGATCGATCCTTTGTAGCTGGCATTGTTAATAAGGTCTTTGATTTGGATCGTGGCCACTTATCAGTGTTTGATTGCGGATATAAAGACTACGTCAAACGTAAAGACGAGCGATTACATGCCGAAGAGTTGTCCAATGCACGCTTTGACAAAAAACTTGCCCAAGAAGAGGTTTGGATTCGCCAAGGTATTAAAGCCAGACGCACTCGTAACGAGGGACGAGTGCGTGCCTTAGAGGATATGCGATCCTCTTTTGTCAATCGTCGGAAAAAGCAGGGTGGTGTCAAAATTCACTCGGTGGAAGGTGATGAAAAACGTGTCTCTAAATTGGTATTCGAAGTCAAAAAAATTAACTATCAGATTGCCGGATTAACCTTGATCAAAGACTTTTCAATGATGGTATTGAAAGGTGAAAAAATCGGCATTATTGGCGGTAATGGCACAGGAAAATCTACTTTTATCAAACTGCTATTGGATGAATTACAGCCTGATAGCGGCACTATTCGTCGCTCCAAAACCATTAAACTGGCTTATTTTGATCAAATGCGTGAAAATCTTGATCTAAACATGAAAGCCATGGATTTTGTTTCTGGCGGACGTGAACAGATTGATATTGGCGGCAAAAGTAAACATATCATTGGTTATTTACGCCAATTTCTATTTACTGGAAAACAAGCCATGGCCCCTATCAGAATGTTCTCTGGTGGTGAGAAGAACCGATTAATGTTGGCCAAAATTCTTTCACAACCTGCCAACTTACTCATACTTGATGAGCCCACAAATGATCTTGACGTAGAAACGCTAGAATTGCTAGAAGAGATGCTGGTTGACTATACAGGCACCTTGATTTTAATCTCGCATGATAGAACCTTCTTAAACAACGTGGTAGGCTCTACCGTCGTCATGGATGGCGATGGCACGATCAACCAATATGCAGGTGGTTATGATGATTACCTTATTCAAAAGCAAGACAAGCTGAATGAGAAAAAAGCCAAAATAACCCCTAAAATTAAACCTAAAAGCAAAGCTGATAGTAAAAAACTCAGCTATAAGCAACAGCAAGAGCTCAAGCAATTACCTGATAAAATTGAAAAAACAGAGATTGAAATTGGCGAAATTCAATTACAATTATCAGATCCTGAATTTTTCCAGCAGCCCGAATCTCAAGATGCATTGATTAGGCTAGCTAGATTAGAAGCCGACCTTGAGCGTTATTATGAAAAATGGGGTGAATTAGAGTGAGTAACAATATTCCACTTATTGTTGATTTAGACCATACATTAATCGATACCGATTTATTGTATGAATCTTCTATAGCGGTACTTAAAAAAAGCCCGTGGCTGATATTACTATATCCTTTTTGGTTTGCTAAAGGCAAAGGCTATTTAAAATCTCAACTGGTTAAACGCTTTAATATTGATGCACAAACACTACCCTACATTCAAGACACCATTGATTACATTATTGAGCGAAAAAAGCAAGGCTCTCCCATCATACTAGCAACGGCTTCGCACAAAGATTATGCCTTTGAAGTAGTCAAGTATTTTCAAACACGTAAAAATAATGAAACCATCGTTAACAATGAGAAAAATTTAGATTTTTTTGCTGAAAAAACTGAAATTTTAAAAAGCAAACCAGCCGGTAACTCTTTGTTTGATGATGTAATGGCTAGCAACGCCGACTTTAACTTATCTTCTCACAACAAAGCGCAAAAACTCATTGAGCGCTTTGGTAAAAAACAGTTTGATTATATGGGTGACCATATGCGTGATCTGCCTGTTTGGGAAGCATCCAATTTATCAATTTTGGTTAATGTATCAGATAAAGTGATTAAAAAAACACAACACCTAAACACTCTGATTTTATCCCGGAAAAACTAAACCTGCTCCACTAGATAAGACAAAGTCCATAAAACTAAACCCACCAAGCTAGAAGCCACCAAAGTAAAAGCAATCACTTTCGCTAAAGCTAGGTGCTTACCTAAAATACGATTGTTTAAAAACCATACTATGTATGCAATTACAAAAATAAATAAAAAGAATTTAAAAATAAATCACCGCCTTAGTTTTTCTACTATTTTATCTGCTAACGCTTTAGAGATTCCATCTACTTTTATAATCTCATCACAACTGGCTTTTTGAATCTCTTGCAGGCCACCAAAATAATTTAACAACGCTATTCTACGTAACTTACCCACCCCTTTAATACTTTCGAGAGGGGAAGTCTGGCGTTTTTTAGCACGTTTTTTTCGATGATGTTTTATCGCAAAACGATGAGATTCATCACGAATATGATTCACCAGCATCAACGCTTGGTCATGTGGCGGAAGATTAATCTTTTGAGTTTTACCTTCCTTGACCGTTATTAATGTTTCCAACCCCGCCTTTCTACCTTCACCTTTAGCCACACCAACCAACTGAATCGACTCAATTCCGATCGAATCCATCACCATAATGGCTTGATTAAGCTGACCTAGGCCACCATCAATAAACACCACATCAGGCAAGGGCTTGTCTTCTTTTAATAATCGAGAATAACGCCTGAATACTGCTTGATTCATAGCTGCGTAGTCATCCCCTGGGGTAATGTCTTTAATATTAAATTGACGATATTTACTAACTTTTGGCAGGCCTTTTTCAAACACCACACAAGAAGCTGTGGTTGCCTCACCCATAGTGTGACTGATATCAAAACACTCCATCGTATTTGGCAACGAACTCAAATTAAGGGTTTTTTGTAATTGCATTAATTGTGAGCGTTTGGTAAATCTTGAAATCAAGTGTTGCTTAAGATTTTCCTCAGCCGTTAAAGTGGCAATCTTTAAAAAATGACGCTTGTCTTTTTGTGGCGTATCAATAATTTTTGTATCTAAAGCAGAAGCAATGAGTGTTCTATCGATTAATTTTTCACTGAGTAATAATTGTTTTGGCGTGTCTTTTCCTAAATAATATAGTGGTAAAAAAGCGGACAAAACTTCCTTAGATGGTTTGCCTTTTGCGTGTTTTGGAAAAATACAGTCTTGCCCTATTTGCTTTCCAGAGCGAACAAATAACACCTCAACAGCATGGACTCCCTCTTTTTCAACAATGCACACCACATCCATATCACTCATACTTTGCGAGCTATGCTGTTCTTGAATGGTGCGCAACCCGATCAACTGGTCTCGATAATGTGCAGCCAGCTCAAAGTCTAGATCAATGGATGCTTGTTGCATTTTATCTGACACTTTATCCAATGTTTCTTTGCCCTTACCGCTCAAAAATAATGACATCATCGCCACATCTTGCGCGTAATTTTCATCGTTGATTTTTCCAACACAAGGTGCTGTACAAAGGCCTATTTGGTATTCCAAACAAGGGCGAGATCGAGATCGGTAAACACTATTGGTGCATTGACGAACTTTAAATATTTTTTTCAAAATGGCCAATGAATCTCGCACCACATGTGCAGACGGATACGGCCCAAAAAACTGATAATCTTTATTTTTTTGACCACGATAAAAGCTCACTCTAGGGTGTTTGTCATTAGTGATATAGATGTAAGGATAACTTTTTGCATCCTTTAGCAAGATGTTATAACGCGGCTTATATTGTTTAATAAGCTCATTCTCCAACAACAAAGCTTGAGTTTCAGTGGCTGTAACAATCACCTCAAAGTCTTTGATATTAGCAACTAAAGCCCTAGTCTTTCCATCTGAATGTTGTTTACTAAAATAACTAGACACTCTTTTTTTAAGATTTTTTGCCTTGCCTATATAAATCACTTGTTGATTCTTATCAAGCATTTGATAGACGCCAGGGTGTTGGCTTAAATTTTTTAGTTTTTCTTTAATGGGCACTATTTATTTATATCTTAAAAAAAACGGTAAAATGAAGATAATTTTATCTAAATCAAAAAAAGTTATGTTGAAACGACTTATCATTATATTGGCTATTGTTCATATAAATCTTGCTTTTGCAATGGATGGCATGCCAACGATGCCAAATCCAGCGCAAATAATGAATGATTCAGTGGCGGATATTATCGACCCACCAAATACGGCGGCGCTCAATATTATGGTGAATGCGCTATCCTCACTTAAAGAGCTGAGAAAATCAGGAAAAGCCACCGCTGAAAACATTAAAACGCTGATTAAAATCAAGCTATTGCCTAGTATCGCTATGGATGTTTCGACTGAGTTAGCTCTTAAAAAGCACTGGGGCAAACTGAATCACGATCAAAAAGTTATTTTTCAGCGATACATCTCACAATCTTTAATGAAAGATTATGCAGGTATTTTGGGCTCTTATGAAAAACTCGACAGTGTTAGTATCTCAGTAAATCCTAAGGTTAAACGCAAAGACAATAAAGCCATTGTTAAATTAATCATCACGCTCAATAACGACCCAAAACCCATTAATATCACTTTAAAAATGATTCGCTCTAGCCATTGGCAAGTTTATGATGTGGTTTTTTCCGGGGTTAGTTTGGTTAAAAACTACGCCGCTCAATTTAATTCGCACATTAGACGCAAAGGTCTTGATAGCCTAGTTGCTAAAATCGTTAAAAAACTTAAATAGTGTATAAGCTGGTTATTCAAGGGGGAAACGCCTTGCATGGGACGATTAAAGCTGCCGGCTCTAAAAACTCCTCTCTGCCTATTTTGTTCGCCTCTATTTTGGCAGATGGCCCGATCACCCTAACCAATACCCCACATTTAAGTGATATCTCAACAACACTTAGGCTGTTAATGGACATGGGTGCTGAATTTATTTTAGAATCTAATAGTGATTTATTTGTTGATTCATCCAAACTCACTAGTCTAGTGGCTGATTACAATTTGGTTAAAACCATGCGTGCCTCAATTTTAGTCTTGGGTCCGATGCTTGCCAAATACGGAGAAGCCAAAGTTTCTCTTCCCGGTGGTTGTGCAATTGGTACGCGCCCTGTTAATTTACACCTCAAAGCACTCGAGGATCTTGGCGCCACCATCGAAGTTAAAAACGGCTATATTTATGCCCATGCTGAGAAACTCGTTGGCACAGATATATATTTTGATCAGGTTACGGTAACGGCGACTGAGAATGTTTTAATGGCTGCCACTTTAGCCAAAGGCACCACCACGATTCACAACGCAGCACAAGAGCCAGAGATCTCTGACCTGTGTCATTGCCTGAATACCATGGGTGCCAAAATATCAGGTATCGGCACATCAACGTTGATTATCGAAGGGGTTAAGCATCTAAACGGTGTTAAGCATTTGGTTTGTCCGGACCGCATTGAGGCCGGCACTTATTTAGTCGCTGCCGCCATTACTGGCGGTTCCATTACGGTTAAAAATATTCGCCACCAATCGATGCGAGCCACCCTTGGAAAGTTGATTGAAGCTGGTGCAGATATTAAAACTGAAAATAACTCAATCACTCTCGACATGAAGGGTAGACGACCTAAAGCGGTTAATATTAAGACCAGCGCCTACCCAAATTTTCCAACCGATATGCAAGCGCAATTTACTGCACTCAATGCGATTGCCGATGGCCATAGCAGTATTACTGAAACCATTTTTGAAAATCGTTTTATGCATGTTCCTGAGCTCTCACGCATGGGCGCCGACCTCACGTTAGAAGGTAACACGGTTGTTTGCAAAGGTGTAAAATCCCTAACGGGCGCGCATTTGATGGCAACTGACCTTCGAGCTTCGGCATCATTGGTTTTGGCAGGATTAGCCGCCCAAGGCACTACCACCATTGAGCGTGTTTATCACCTCGATCGTGGCTATGAAACCATTGAAGAAAAATTAAAATTATTAGGCGCTCAGATTGAAAGAGTGCAAGATTAAAAAGACAAAAAACCATGTTAACCATTGCACTCTCTAAAGGCAGAATTCTTGAACAAACCCTACCCTTGTTAAAAAAGGCTGGTCTAGAAATTGCCGACGAAGAACTCAACTCCAGAAAACTCATTCTCGATACCAACCTTGACGATGTCAAAGTCATTGTTATTCGCGCTACTGATGTGCCTGTATTCGTACAACACGGTGCTGCTGACATGGGTATTGCCGGTAAAGACGTGCTACTAGAACATGGCGCCAATGGTTTGTTTGAATTATTAGATTTAGGCATTGCCAAATGTAAGCTTATGGTGGCAGCCAGCGATAAAAACAAACTAGAGCAAAACACCTTAAAAATTGCCACTAAATATGTCAATTCAGCCAAACGTTATTTTGAAGCCAAAGGTCAACAAATTGAAA